>Ga0172379_10000281_pt1 | contig 135383 bp, 131 predicted proteins | sample GrowelOW334metaG_FD_119756 | JGI IMG/M metagenome (GOLD analysis project Ga0172379, IMG submission 119756) | Groundwater microbial communities from an aquifer near a municipal landfill in Southern Ontario, Canada - Groundwater well OW334 metaG | ecosystem: Environmental > Aquatic > Deep... | reverse complement strand
TATTTTTCTATTTTTCTATTTTTCTATTTTTCTATTTTTCTATTTTTCTATTTTTCTATTTTTCTATTTTTCTATTTTTCTATTTTTCTATTTTTCTATTCGTTGAACAATTTAACAAATATTTTTGCGACGGTTGCGGTTTCGAATTCGGCGGCTCTTCGGCGCAGTTCGGTTTTCATGATCTCAGTTTCTCCCTCGCTTTGCGACAAAAGCGCGTTAAGCGCGTTAACAAAGCCCTGGGCGTCGTTCGGGTCGACAATGAATGGGAGCATCATTTTCGGCACGATCTCGGAAACGGAACCGACATCACTCATCACCATGGGTACGCCCGCGGCCATTGCTTCCAGTATGACGCGAGGAAAACCCTCTTCCTGAGACGGCATGAAAAAAATATCCGCGGCGCCGAAATATTTTTGGATTCGGCTATTTGCCACCGGACCAATTATCCGTACATATGACGCGAGCCGGTCCGTATTTTCCACACGAGACCGAAGACTTTCTTCATCCGGCCCGCTGCCCGCGATAACAAAGAAGAAATCCTTTCTTACTTTCAGCAGGTCGCGAACCACCGGCAATATCATGCGCGAACCTTTCCTGAACGAGAGGTGATGCACAAAAAAAACCACTTTTCTGTCCTGTAAAATTTCGAGTTCTTTCCGAAGATCCGGCTTATCCAAAACGCGTTTGAAGCGTTTCGTGTCCACCCAGTTCGGCATCACTTTCACTTTTTTGCGGGGAATTTCATAGAACCGCGCGTATTCGTCGGCGAGGTGTTCGGTTCCCGTCACGAGGAATGTCACCATTCGGTACGTCAGCCGTTCGAATTTCTCGCGAAAGAACGGACGCTGATACTTCCACGTTTCTCCGCAATTCCAATAAAAAACCCTGCCGCCGAACACTTTAACGATGATCGATGCGATAAAAGCGGAAAGATACGAATAGTGAACATAATAATCGCGCGCGCCCCACTTGCGGGCACGAAGCATCCAAAACATAAATCTAAAAAATCGGAAGATGATATTTCCGGAATTGATAACTTTTATTTTTTTACACCCAAAATTTACGCTCGGATAACTCCCCTTCTCTATAATAAGAAATGTCTCTAGGTCTTTATTCGCCTCGGTCAAAAGACCCTCAATATAAGAAAAATGAGTATCAAGCCCTTCCCGATATTCGGGCAAAACATAGCAAATTTTATGAGTATGTGAAACTTTCATATGAGATGTGCGGACTAAATAACCTGTTGAGATATGCCGATGAATTTTTTCAATCGTTCCGTTTTCGGATCGGTAAGAATGGCGCCGGTTCCTTCTTCCGCGATCTTTCCCTCATCGAGAAATATCACTTTGTCGCTAATCTTACTCATAAGATGCAATGCGTGGCTCACAAAGATTATTCCTACGCCCTCCTCCGCGATCCGTTTCAGATGTCCGAGAATAAGATAGGATTGCTCGATATCGAGCGCGGAAGTTACTTCATCCAGCAAAAGATATTTCGGTTTCAATAGCAGAGCGCGAACGATGGCTGCTCTTTGTCTTTGTCCTATCGATACTTCGTTCGGATATCGATCCAAAAATCCGTCCATCTGAAAAAGTTTTATCATTTCATTAAAGTACTTCACATCGACTTTTCCCCGAAGCGGGAGCAAAATATTTTCTCTGATAGTCACGTGCGGCCAGATAAAAAGCTGCTGAAAAACGACCGTCAAATTCGGATACGGCAATTTTATATTTCCCCCTTCGCGTGACGGAAATACATACTCATTTTCTCCGATACTGAGTTCGCCGGAGCTTGGCGGATCGATCAAAGATATCGCGCGTAACAGAGTGGTTTTTCCCGACCCGCTCGGTCCGATAACGGAAACGATCTCGCCGCTTTTCAAAGACAGCGAAACATCCTTGAGTATTTCCCTGCCGTCTATTATTTTGGTTAAGTTTGTTGCGGAAAGCATATTATTTTTCGGAAATATTTCTCGTGTATTTATTTTTCAGCCAATACGCGAGAAGATTAAGCGGCAGACAAATGGCTATGAAAAAAATGGCGAGCGCGGTATATATCTCGACCGGTTTGTAGATCGTTGAATTGATCTGCTGCGCAACGCGGAAAATTTCATCGACGGAGATCAAGCTCGCGAACACGCTCATCTGTAACATGTTCACCTCGAGCGTAAGCAGTTGCGGAATGATCTGCCGGAAAATGATTGGAAATTCGATCTTCGAGAAAATTTCTTTGTCGGTAAGGCCGCACACCTTCCCTGCAACCGTATACTGCCCGGGAAAATCGTTGAGCGCATCCCGGACGACCTGCGCAACGCCGACGATATTGAGCAGAGACAACGCGACCGCCGCGGTAATGAACGGCATGATGACTACTCCCAATAATTCTTGTAGCGGATAATGCAGCCAAAACAAAAGCACAAGGAACGGGATGCTGGCAAAAAAGAAAGAGAGTAGTTTGAGAACAAATCCCGTACTATCTTTTTGCCGGTGAGCAAACGAGCCAAAAAGAACGCCGAACACCAAACCGGTAATCCACACGATGAGACACAAGGACAGTGTAACAAGAAGACCGGAAAGCAGTCCTTCTTTATATTTTATAATAATATCGAATGCGTTCATTTATTTTTTATTTAGGTTCCGCATACGGAAGCGCGGGGCGGAGGAATTCTCCCTGGACTGTTTCGTACTTCTTCAATATTTTATCGATCTGTCCGCTATATAAAGCTTGGTTGATAGCGGCATCAATGGCTTGCTTTAAAGTATCTTCTCCTTTTTTGACGATAATACTGTTCCCGAAGGTTCGCAATGGTCGATTCGGCGTAATCTCACGAAGGGTTCCGGGGTTTGTTTTTAGGTAATCATGAATAACGGGAGATCCCGAAAAAGTAACGTCGGCTTTGTTTGACGTTATATTAAGAAGATTTTGCGTCCAAGCACTTGTCTGAGGAATCGAGACTCTCTCCGCACTCGGAAAATCTCCCTTTGCAATAATGTCTTCCATTGCGCCATCCTGTACGGCAATGCGGACTTTCGGAGAATTTATCGCTTCGAGGTCATTGTCAAACCGATGGTCGTCGGTCCTCGCCCAAGCGGTAATGGCGCTGTAAAACGCAGGGTTGCAAAAATATCCCGCTTTCGCACGGGTTGCATCCGGCCAAAGTCCGACCCCAAAAATATCGAAACGACCACTATCAAGACCGGCAAAAACATCAGCATATCCCACTTGTTCGGTCCAGACAACCTTTAATCCCATTTCTTTTCCGATAAGTTCTGTTATCTCATAATATATTCCGGAAAACTTACCGGTATTTGAGTCTTTCATGAAATACGGCGGATAGATCAAATACGCGGCGCGGATCTCGCCTTTATTCAAAACTTTAGTGAGTACGTCTTGCTTTTGGCTCGTGCTTGCGGGAGAAAAAATTTTGACCCCAACATAGGAAGCGATGAGTGCCACCGCAACGACGAGCAAAACGATCTTTGCGTTGTTCATAAATATTTTATGTTTAATAACGATAACGAATAACTTTGTTTATTTCCCCGGTCTTTCCTGCGCAAGAGCGAGCAATTTGGCGGCGTGCGTGGCGAGTGAATATTGAGCGAGGTCGTTTCGAGTATTTTTCTTGAGCGTTTCGTAGAGTTGCGCGTTCGACATCAGTTCTTCCATGACGCGCGCGAGTTCGAACGAATCTTGCTGCCGGACGATGAGGCCGTTCACGTCTTTTTGTATCACTTTTTCCACGCCGGGAAAATCGGTCGCAATAACGGGAAGGCCCGATGCGAGTCCCAAAACAAGAATAATCGGAAATTCCGGTTCCGCCTTTGATGTCAGAATCATGGCGTCCGACACGGCGAGGAGTCCGGGTATATCGAAATATTTATCCTTGATCACGACGCGATCTTTCAATTCGAGCCCCTCCGCAAGCAGCGCGAGCGACTTCATTTCGGGACCGTCGCCTACGATAACCAAACGGCCCCTCTGAAGTTTAACGAGTGCGCGCAGGATCACCGGAACATTTTTTTCAGGAAGAAGCTCGCCGATAAAGGTAAAAACAAATTCGTCGTTCGAGATACCGAGCGACGAACGAATTTCGTGCGTCGGCGGAATTCCGTATTTTCCGAGATCAATTCCATCCCGAAGAACGGCAATCTTTTTCGGCGACACTTCAAGCTTGGAAAGCGCGATCTTCGCTTCTTCGGTGGTAACGATATACCGGTCGGTCACATGGGAAAGAATATCATCGTAAAATTTCGTCCGCTTCCGGATGTCCGCAAGGTCATGCGCAAAAACAAAAAGCTTTATGGGAACTTTCGCGAGTTTTGCGACGACGCGCCCGCAGAGATCCGCTTTTGCGCCGTACGTTATCACGAGGTCGGGCATCTCATATTCAAGGTGCAACCGCAGCTTTTTCCAATCCGGGAACTTCCATAATTTCGGTATCGGCACGGCGGTGAAATTTTCTTTTGTGAACAAGGTCTCGCTCCAGAGAGTATTTTTCGGGTCCTCCTCCGCAAGCGTTACCACCCGCGCATCAATATCCTGCGCCCGCAAAAAAAATATCTCCTCCAAAAGGTATCGGTGCGTCTCGCTCTCGGCAAGAGAATCAAATATAAAAACGATCTTCATAACCTTTATTATACTATTTTTGGGATCGCTTTTCCACTCTATATAGATACCAATATACGAATTTTTACGAATGATACGAATGGCAACGAATACGACGAACGCGAACCGTCAATATTCGTATTTATTCGTATCATTCGTAAAAATTCGTATATTGGTATCTATATTCGAGCTCTTGACTCCATTCACTCTCCTGTGGTAATACAGATACGGAGGCAACTCTGAAAAAACGAGACAAAGGAGGTTTCTGTATGAACCAAAAAGCCACTATAGAGTACTTTGACAAGTTAAAAGACGGATCACCGCCGGTGACCGTTGTTTTCCACGCCAGAGGCAACCAAGGCGCCGTCGCGGCGACCGAGATACTTATCATTCTGTACGCCAAACTGGTCGAAATGGGTTTTAAATTTGACGGAACGAGCGCGCCCATTTTCGGTGCGGCAAAAGAAGGCGAACCGATTCGCATTTATTGCCGCAACGGCAGTGAAAAAGTCGAAGTTTTCTACACACCGATAAAGCTTGACGTTATCGTCATCGTCGACCCGACCATCGCACGAAACGTGCTTTTGCAGGGTACGCATAAAGACACCATTTTTTTGGTGAACACAAACGAGACGCCGGAAGATACCGCGCATAAAATGAAACTCGGAAAGCACCGCGTTATCACTGTGGACGCCACACGGATTGCAAAAGAAGAAATCAAGGCAAAACGAAGTCACCAAAACACAACGATGCTCGGCGCGTTCGCGCACATCTTCCCTTTCCTTCCGCTCGATCTTTTTAAACAAAGCATCGAAGCAAAACTGGAAGAAAAGGGACACAAAGTTGTGGAAGTGAATCTTCGCGCATTTGACCGCGGATTCGCGGAAGCGCTTGAGTTCGACGGAAGAGAAAAAGACATTCCCTGGGAAGAAATTGCCGCGCCGAAAAAACTCGCTTGGTATGAAATACCTATCGGGTTTGCCATGCCGGCGAACGGAAATTTCGCGCTCAACAAAACCGGCTCATGGAGAACGGAACGTCCTGTTTTGGATCTGGAAAAATGCATCAACTGTTTGGTCTGCGTTAAGGCCTGCAACGACCTTTCAATTTTGACCAAAATAGGAACGGACGGAACTGAAAAAGTCACTCATATTGATTACGATCACTGCAAAGGCTGTGGCGAGTGTGCGAGGGTATGCCCTATCACACCGATTAAAGCTATCACGATGATCCCTGAAGCGGAGGCGAAAAAATGAAAATCGTCAAGTATGCCGTAGTACGGCCCGGAGACGGAAATCTTATGGCGGCGACAGCGATAGTTCATGCGAATACGGGAGTTTTTCCCGCCTATCAGATCACGCCGTCGACGCAAGTTTCGGAACTGATGGTTGAATGGAAAAGAACTGGTGTTTTCAAAGGTATCGTCCGCGTCATGAACGGCGAAGACGACGCGTTTACCGCCGCATGGTTATCAAGCATGTGCGGAGCGAGAACCGCGACCACGAGTTGTTCGCAAGGAATGCTCTTTGGTGCGCAAGCGATCTTTTGCTTGGCTCCGACTCGATGCCCGGTCGTAACCGTCGTATCGAACCGAGCCATATCCGCTCCGGTAAATATTCACGCCGACCATAGCGACATTATGCCGTTCCGCGATTCCGGAGCAATCATCCTCTTCGCGAAAAACGCACAAGAGGTGTATGACTTAACGCTCCTCGCCTTTAAGATTGGCGAAGCGATGCATCTGCCCGTGTTTATCTGCTATGACGGTTTTGAGATAAGCCACACGACATCGATCAATAAAGTATTGAACGAGGCGGGTATTGAAAAGATCCGCGAATACATCGGACCCCATTATAAGCGGCCTTATTCCATGCTCAACATGAAATATCCCACCGTTAACGGTGCTCTGGTGCTGCCAAACTATTTTATGGAAATAAAATATGCGGCGCTTCAGGCAATGCTTTCTTCAGATAGAATTATTGCGGAAGCAACAAGTTTTTATTCTGAAAATTTTTGGCCCGTACATTCTTTTGCGGAAGGATATAAAACGGAAGACGCGAAACACGTCATCGTTGTCATGGGTTCGCGGTTCGGTACAGTAAAAGAAGCGGTGGATAAAGCGAGAGAAAGCGGTAAATTAGTCGGCGCAATTCGCGTCGTCTCATTCAGACCATTCCCCGTTGCAAATATTCGCAGCATGCTCGCCGGAAAAGAAACCGTCGCAGTACTTGATCGCTCGGCTCCTTATGGGGCACCCATGGCGCCGCTTTGCGAAAGTGTTGTCGGCTCGATATTGAACACACGGAACATACCGCTCGTTCGCGGTTTTATCGACAGCTTGGGCGGACGCATTTTGACCGTCGAACAGGTGCTTGAGGTATTCGATTCATTGGAACATCCTGAAAAATGGATAGATTCCATACGTCCGACATGGATTGGTGTGGAAGGAGGTGACACTATATGAGCAATAACAATTGCAAAGACTGTATCTTTCAACCGATCGGAAACGGACAAGCCGCCTGCGCCGGATGCAACATTAAGTCAGCAGAAGAACCTTTCTTCAATGAAGCTCCGAACCCGAAACATGTGGTCTGGATGGGGGCTTCCGGATGTTCCATCGTAGCAGAAGCGATTTATCCTTTCACTTCAATGCGCAACAACGGCGTTCATCCGATTTTTGAAACGACCGGCGGAGCGCTGACCGGAATGCAGGCCGCCTATGAATGGCAACGTTCGCAAGGTCTGATCACCGAAGATGACATACGTTTTGTTGCGTTCGCCGGAGACGGAGCAACGGCCGATATCGGAGCCGGCTCGCTTTCCGGATGGCTTGATCGCGGCGACCCCGGCATGATATGGGTTTGTTATGATAACAACCACTATGCCAATACGGGAACGCAGCGTTCAGGAACAACCCCGATCGGAACGTTCACCACGACGACGCCTCACGGATTCTCGACCTCGCCGAACGCGCAAGGTAAAGACCTGATAAAGTTCGCCGCCGCGCATCCCGCACTCGCCTATGCCGCGCACACCACGATCTCCCGCAATTGGCCGTACGACCTGGAAGAAAAAGCGCGCGCCGCCCACGATCACGCGATGGAAGGCCCGGTATTCGTTCATGTCATCACCCCCTGCCCGCGCGGATGGTCATATGCCGCTGACCGCGGACGCGAGATCGGTGACATCGGTATCGATACCGGCGCCATCCCACTCTATCACGTTGTGAAAGTCGGACTCGGACATCTCTGGTATCTGGACTTCCTCCCCGAAAGGTACGAAGAATTCTGGAACGGCGGAGAAATTCGAAAAGACATTCACCCGGTTGAAGAGTGGCTCTTAAGCCAAGGTCGATTCAACGACATTCTGAAAAACCCGGCAGAGGTTGCCGCTTATCAGGAACGACTCGACTTTAAATGGAGAGAACTCAAAAAAATATGCGAACCGTACGGTTCGTAAAATCAAAAAGGGTTCTTAGAAAGCAAAGCCCCGACCGAAAACGGTCGGGGCGATTTTTATACGGGTCGTCTTTACAAGTATAGAGTTTTCTGTTAGTGTTGGGGCAGAAAATGACGATAGTTCGTTGAAATATACACAATAGAGGAGAATACCTATGGACAATATTGCACGCCTCACTGATTTCAGTCCTTCGCACATGCACCGTGCGTATGTAAACAGCGCGGTACGATTTCACACCCCTTGCACAAAAAAAGACCGGCTCACTGCCGCAATAAAAGCGGGGTGGAACGTATTTCAGTTCCCTTCAAAATACACAGTCGGGGACTTTCTCTCCGACTCCGGCACGACCACGCCGACCATTGAACAACTCGCCGCTTCCCTTTTGGGAGACGAAGCGTATGGCACGAACTGGGGTTACGAACAGTTGCTCGAACAATTCGAAAAAACTTTCGGCATCACTCTGCTCGGCAAAGACGCGGAATGGGAAATTTTTCTCTTCCACCAATGCCGCGCCGCGGAACACGCGCTTTTCACTCAAATAGGACGAGGTAAAAAAGGATTGGTTATTCCAAGCAACGGGCACTTTGACACCACTCATGCGAATATTGAAATGAATGGTATTGAGGCGTTGGATATCGTTTCAAAATTCACACCGAATTTTCTTGGAAACATGAATGTAAGATTGCTTGATGATTTATTCGACAAAAAAGCAAAAGATGTGCCACTTGTATATTGTACAATTACAAATAACACAATGGCGGGACAGCCGGTATCTTTGAAAAATATTGATCTTATTTCTTCAATCTGTAAAAGATGGGGAAGACCATTTTTCTTGGACGCATGCCGATTCGCGGAAAACGCTTGGTTCATTAAAGAAAATGAACACCCCGAATTAACCATTCCGGAAATCGTTCATAAAACTTTTTCTTTGTGCGACGGCTTCACCATCTCGCTCAAAAAAGACGGGCTGGCGAATATGGGCGGCGCATTGTGCGTTAAAAAAGGCACGGTGCTTTTCGATGGGTATCCCAATATTCTCGAAGATCTGCGCGATCATCAAATTTGCACCGAAGCGCACCCCACGTATGGCGGGATGTCCGGGCGCGATATTATGATCGTGGTCGAAGGTTTGAAAACCGTCGTCACGGAAGAATATTTGAACAGCCGTATTCTTCAAGTCCGCGCATTTGGCGATTATCTGGATGAGCTCGGCATTCCCGTAATAAAACCATTCGGTGGTCATGCTGTGTATATCGACGTCGATAAATTCTTTGAAGGAACCACGATGCGGCGCGAGGATTTCGGCGGTATTGCTTTAACCGCACTTCTTCTCCTGAACGGTCCGCGTTTGTGCGAGCTCGGCGCTTTTGCGTTCGGTTCCTATGACCCAAAAACCGGAAAAGAAACATTCCCTCCGTTCAATTATGTGCGGATAGCGATTCCTCGCAACAAATACGAGATAGAAGACTTGTTCTACGCGGCAGATTGCATAAAAAATCTCTACGACAAAAGAGATCTCCTACCCCCCGCGGTATGTGTGTACGGAAAAGAAAAAACGCTCCGCCATTTCAAGGCGAGGTTTGAGCTGCAAGAAAGAAAATAACGAGTGCTTGCCCCGACCAAAGATCGGGGCAATTTTTATTGCATATAATTGTTTTTTATGGTATAGCAAAAACAGACAACCTTGAACGAGGAGGTTCTATGACAAAGCAAACCAAAGCAACGGAAGGCAGAGAAATTCCTACCATTTTAGAAGGCAGGAAACTCGTCCCTCCCTATCAAACAAAAGTAGTGGAATTCATCGAGCTTAAAAGCCGGGAAAAACGCGAACGCGCAATGAAACGCGCCGGTTACAACACGTTCCTGCTCGAGTCGGAAGATGTCTACATTGACCTTCTGACTGACAGCGGCGTATCGGCGATGTCCGATATGCAATGGGCGGGAATGATGATGGGCGACGAACGGTATGCCGGAAGCAAAAGTTTTAAACGACTGGCAAAAGCGCAACGTGACGTGTTCGGATACAAATATATGGTACCGACACACCAGGGTCGCGGAGCGGAACATATCGCCGCGCAAATCATGATTGATAAAGCAAAAGGCGGATTCATTCCAAACAACGGATATTTTACCACCAGCCGATTCCATCAGGAACACGCCGGTGCCGTATCGATCGATGTCGGTGTTGATGAAGCGAAAGATACGCAAAGTACGTATCTCTGGAAAGGAAATATTGATATTGAAAAACTTCGCAAGGTTATTGAAGAAAAAGGCGCAAAGAATATTCCGTTCGTACGCATTGAAGCGTGCTTGAATATGTTCGGCGGACAACCTTTTTCTCTCGCTAATCTAACAGCGGTAAATTATCTCTGTTGGGAAAACGGCATTTTCCTCTTGCTTGATGCAACGCGCCTTTCCGATAACGCCAACTTTATCAAGTTCAACGAACCCGAATATTCCGACTTGGAACAAGCCGATATTATTGAAAGGATATGTTCTCTTACTGACGGTTGCACGATGTCTTCCAAAAAAGATCATTATGTGAACATCGGCGGATTCTTTGCGATGAACGACAAAAAAATATTCGCCAAAGCGAAAGACATTGTCGTTGTATACGAAGGGATGCCGACGTACGGCGGTATGGCTGGCTACTCAATGGAAGCACTCGCAGTCGGTATTCGCGAATCAGCGAGAGAAGATATTGTTTCTCATTATCTCGCGCAATCGCAATATATCGGCGACGAATTGCAAAAACGAGGAATTCCGATAGTTCTTCCGGTCGGCGCGCATGGCGTATTCCTGGATGCGGAAAGATTTATCCCGCAAGTTCCTCATGAACAATTCCCTGCGCAAGTTCTCGCCGCCGAGTTGTATTTTGAAAGTGGCATTCGTGGAATGGAACGCGGTATCGTTTCCGGACAACACGGCAAAGATCCGTATACCGGTTTGGAGTTGGTACGTCTCACTCTCCCACGCCGAGTTTTCGGATTGGAACATCTGATGTACATTGTTGAGTCAATCGAAAAACTCTACAAGAGACGAGAAAGCATCCAAGGTCTCAAAATGACCTACGAACCGCCGTTCCTCCGTTTCTTCCAAGCGCGTTTCAAACGCATTTAATATCATCGGGCAACGCACACGCGTTGCCCGTTTTTTTATAGACTTGCTCTTTTCCGCAAAGCGTGCTAAAAAATAGGCAGAAGGACGGTTGTTTGAAAATGACCCGAAAAAAGTAACGGACCCACCACCCGCCATCGCTCTTCGGAACTATGGCGCGGCAAAGAAGGAGGATATTATGTCCGAATCACCTGAAAGTAAAATTATCGTTCCCGTTAACTGGGACAAAATGTATGCAAAAAGCGCGGAGAAGCTCACTTCTTCAGCGATACGCGAAATATTGAAACGAACAATGGATCCGTCCATCACTTCTTTTGCCGGAGGTTATCCCGCAAATGAAATGCTCCCTTTTGAGGAAGTTCGCATCGCGTCAAACAAAATTCTTACCGACAAACAAATGCAAGTCGGCGCTCTCCAGTACGGCCCGACGGAAGGTTACATTCCACTCAAAGAATACATCTGCGAACAAATGCAGAAGTACGGCGTTCCCGCCGTGCCCGGAAACGTCACCATCACGAACGGCGCACAGGGCGGCATATTCCTTATCGGCCTCATTTTCATTGAGCCCGGTACGACGGTGTTGGTTGAACGCCCCACTTATCTCGGTGTGATCAACCCGTGGCGCCACCTCGGAGCGAACTTCGTTTCGATCTCCGTCGACAAAGACGGCATGGTCGTAGATGAACTTCCCGGCATCATCGAAAAATATCATCCTAAGATCATTTACACGATGCCAAACTTCCACAACCCGCTCGGCGTCACGATGAGCCTCGAACGGCGAAAACGTTTCGCCGAAATCGTTTCTCAGCATGACGACATCATGGTTGTCGAAGATGATCCGTACGGAAAACTTCGCTACACCGGCGACCATCTGCCTCCGATCATTTCGCTTTTAAAAGATCGCACGTTCCGGCTTCAAACCGTTTCCAAAGTCATGGCACCGGGGCTTCGCGTCGGCTGGATTGTCGCTCCCGAACAACCGCTGGCGAAAATATTCCAAGCGATTCAAGGCGAATGTCTCTACACGAGCACCTACAACCAAATGATCGTGAATGAGATCTATCGAAGCGGCGTCATGGAAGAACGCATTAAACTGCTTCGCAAAGTCTACGGCGAACGTCGCGCGATCACGCTTGATTGCATTGACCGGTATTTCCCGAAAGAAGTGCAATGCACGCGCCCCGACGGAGGTCTCTTCCTTTGGGCAACGACCCCGCCATCAATCAACACGCTTGAGTTTTTTGATAAAGCTCTCGCACAAAAAGTGGCGTTCGTTCCGGGCGCTTCGTTCTACGCGAACGGCGAAAAAGAAGGATTGCAGACCTTGCGCGTCAACTTCTCTTACTCAGGACCGGAGAAGATCGAACCGGGTATGAAAGTGCTCGGCAACACTCTAAAAGAAGAGCTCGTCAAGAAATAAACCCGCCTCGTTTCTCTTAAAGCTTCGCGGGACAAGGAACAACGCCGGCACGTAATCGTGTCGGCGTCTTTATTATTTACGTTTCGAACTGAGTGTTACCGCCGTTCTGACGCAATGTTCAAAACGGTTGGCATTCATATCCGGCCAATAGGTCGGAACCGCGAGATATGAACTTTTTTCGTTCTTAATGAGCCGTTCAGTTTGGTCACCCGTTCTGATCCAGAGGTCAGGTTTCGGCAGTCCATCGATGCCGAGATCAAGGTCCGGCAGTTCGGTGATGTTGCTGTCGTGGCGGGCAATTGCACGCAACGCTTGATACGTTTCCTTCGGTCCGTCAAAACCGGCAAGGAACGTAAGCACACGATTGCCATCAAAAATTATTTCCCTCGACCTTTTTGGAGAAACGGGGTTTCCGCGAAGAACGTGTGAAATATTTCTTGAATGAAGTATCTCTCTCCACTCTCCGATGATATTTATCAAAATGCGCTCTTCTGTTCTCCATTCACAGAGAGACTGGCGCACGATACACCGCACAATCGCATCGAAGACCGCAATAACTTCATCATTCGGGCGCTCATACAAATTCTTTGTTGATATGAGCCAAACAGTACAATACTGAAAACCCATCTCAAATGCCCGTCGGAAACACTCACACAAACGGGCGATACAGAGGTTATAAGCGTTCACGTTCGTAACGCCTCTTTCTTGCGCCCACCGGCGATTCCCGTCCGGTATGCACACCACATGCGAAAATGGATACGAATGAGGGTATGGATGCGGGGGCGGATGAGGTTTTATCATTAACAACTCCTATCTTTCATTAAAACTGTGTGGAGCATACCATACTCATTACAATTGTGTCAATGCTTTATGGTGTGTATTTACAAACCGTTCCGACAAGCCGACGGAACTCCGGCTTATGCCCCCACGATGCTTTGTTACACTTGTGCTATATCGAACTTTGTGGTAGAAAAAAGGCAGGAACTCGCTCGAAAAACATAGGCGAAAATACAGTGTTTTTTGACACGTAATAAAAGCCCGCCAAGGCTCCCCTGGGAGAGCCCTCGACGAGACAAAGGAGGAAATATGGAAACAGACATCCTTAAACTGATCCAAGAGCCTCGCGGCGTGATCTTGGCAAAAAAGCAACTCGCTCCGCTCATTTACGAATTCACCGTATACGCTCCGGCGGTCGTACACAATGCCGAACCCGGACAATTCGTGATCGTGAAAGCGCTCGGAGAAGAAAGCAAACACATCCCGCTCACCATAGCCGATTTTGACAAAAAGCTCGGTACCATTACTTTGGTTGTCCAAGCCGTCAAAGCCGGGACGATGAAGCTCGTCACGATGAACGTCGGTGATACATTTTATGCCATACAGGGACCGCTCGGACATGCGTCGGAAATTAAAAAATATGACGGAAAAATTGTCGTTGTCGCCGGCGGTGTCGGTATTGCACCGATATTCCCCGTTGTTCGCAGTTTGAAAAAAATCGGAAATACCATTCATCTTATTCTCGGCGCGCGCGAAGAACAATTTTTGTTTTGGGAAGAGAAGATCAGACCATACGTCGACATGATGACGGTGTGCATCGAAAAACGTCCGTTTAAAAAACCCGATCGAAAAGAAGGTTTTACTATTCCTTCTCTCGTTCAAGAGCTTGAAGATCGAGAATATATTTCTCACGTTTTTTCCGCCGGACCATTGCGAATGCTCGAAGTGATTGCAAAAGAAACCCGGTCTCGCGGAGTGAATTACATCGCCTCCGCTGTTTCTCAAATGCTTGATGGGACGGGAATGTGCGGCGGTTGCCAGTGCAATGTCGGAAAAGAAACCGTTCTGCTCTGTCAAAAGGGTCCGGAGATCGACGGCAACCTGGCTGACTGGAACACACTCAACGCTCGGTTGAACGGACTTCGTAAACAAGAAGATGCGTATCTGGCGGAATTCAAAGCAAAAGATCCACTCTATCAAGTTTTTCTTGCACAAGAAGCGGCATTTCTAGGAGGTGCGAAATGACTGATCAAATCACAAAAGATCGAGTGATCATGCCCGCATTAGACCCCTCTTGCCGAATATGCAATTGGCACCAAGTCGAAACGGGTATCTCGCTCGCCGAAGCAAAAAAAGAAGCGATGAGATGTCTGCGAGATCCGGCGTGTCGATGCGAATCAGGCTGCCCGGTCAATATCCCCATACACACGATGCTTGAATTCGTGAAAAAAGGCTGGATGAGAAAGGCGGCCAACCTGGTTCGCGAACACAACTTATTGCTTGCCATCACATCTCTCGTTTGTCCGCAATCGGAACAATGCGAAGCGGAAAAAACCGGATGCGTGATCGGTGCCTCCGGCAACCCGCCCGTATCTATCGGCGCGGTCGAACGCGCGATCTTTGAATGGGAGTGTCAAAACGGCGGACCTCAAATTCCAACGCTCATGTCGGAAAACGGAAAATGCATTGCCGTTGTCGGTTCCGGTCCTGCCGGACTTACCGCTGCGGCATTCCTCCGCAAGTATGGATATCACGTTGTAATTTTTGAAGCATTGCCTAAGCCCGGCGGCGTTCTTATGTACGGTATTCCGGAATTCCGGCTGCCGAAAAAGATCGTCGAAAACGAGATTGAATTCATCCGCTCGTTCGGAGGGATCGAGATCGTCACCTGCTCAAGCATAGGAAAACAATTTACCGTTTCCGAACTTCGAAAAGCATTTGACTCGGTATTTTTCGCAACCGGCGCAGGAAAACCGATCCCGCTCGGAATTCCCGGAGAAGACACATTCGGCGTTATGTCGGCGAACCAATGGCTGTTCAGTATTAACTTCCTGCATGCCAACGACCCGCGATATGAAACACATATTCCCGATTTCAAAAAAATCGCGATTATTGGAGGCGGAAACGTCGCCCTTGACTCGGTACGCGCAGGAAAACGCGTTCTCACGGAGAAAGTGCAGACCGTTCTCGCTGAAACCAGCGCCGGTATCATCTATCGCCGCGACGAAGCATCCATGCCCGCCCGCGTTCAAGAAATTCATCACGGCAAAGAAGAAGGCGTGAATTTATTGACGCAAGTTGCGCCACTCCGAATCACAAGCGGAGACGGCCGCGCATCCGGATTGGAATGTGTTCGAACCAAACTCGGCGAACCGGACAAGAGCGGACGCAGAAGCCCTGTAAACATTGAGGGATCGAATTTCTGGGTTCCCGCCGATCTGATAATTTCGGCGCTCGGCAACAAACCGAACCCCGCCGTCATCGAGCAAATGGAAGGCGTCATCACCGACCGCGGTTACGTCGTCGTCATAAACGGCCACACTTCTATCCCCGGATTTTTCGCCGGAGGAGACCTAAGCGGAGGCGGCACCGTCATCCGCGCAACCGGCGACGGCAAGATCGCCGCAAGAGCCATCCACGAATACCTGACCGGAAAACCGTGGCCTCCGTTTAAGGTGAAAGGATAATCATAACTTAGTAAACAACCCGCCGATGCAAATCGGCGGGAGTTTTTTAAATAATAATAATAAAAAAATAGAAAGACAGAAAAATAGAAAGATTGACGACGTCGTAATTTTTCTATTTTTTTATTTTCTATTTTTCTATTCATTTCATTTGACACCTTTATATTAATGTTATAGTATTACCTCGGATATTTTCATAATTTGAACATTGAAAGAGAGGCAAAAAATGTCCAAAAAAGGTATAAACACGAGCGGTCTTAATGCCCTGTTCGATCCGAAAGTGGTCGCACATGTCGGCGCTTCCGAAGCGGAAAATGCACCCGGCGTTCCTGCGGTTACTCGCGGTATGTTCGAGAATTTGCTCGCATATGAAAAAACGAACCCCGGTACGAAAGTGTACCCTATCAACCAGAAACGCGAAAACGTTCTCGGAGTAAAAGCATATCCAGACATTATCTCCGTTCCGGAAAATATTGACGTCGTAGTCATCACTATCGGCGCAGCTCATTATGAGTCCATCCTGAAAACTATAGAACAATGCCACCAAAAAGGAGTAAAAGCTATCGTTATGCCGACTGCGGGATTTTCCGAATCCGGACCGGAAGGAAAAGAAAAAGAGCGAAAGATCATTGAAGCCCTGAAAGGAAAAATTCGACTGAATGGCACGAACTGCCTCGGTACAATTTCTCCTCACAACGGATTCAACGCGACGTTCGTTTGTTCTCCACCACCAAAAGGTTCTGTCGCATTCTTTTCGCAAAGCGGAGGAATGGCGGCACCGGTCGCCTGCCAAGCGTTTACTCAAAATTTCGGTTTCAGCCGGCTCGTCAGTATCGGTTCAGGGTCTGATATCAATATGAACGATTTACTCGCATTCGCCGCGACCGATCCGCTGACGGAAAGCGTTCTTATGTATATGGAAACAGTTAATGACGCCCGTGAATTTATGAGCGCCGCAAAAATGGTTCGCGATGCGGGGAAATTCATCGCGGTCATTAAACCGGGAAAAACGGAAGCAGCCGGTGCTGCCGCAAAATCACACACCGGATCGCTTGTCGGTTCGGATGATGTTTTCGAAGCGGCAATGAAACGTGCGGGAATTCCGAGAGTGAATTCGATCGCGGAATTTTACAACGTAATGCTTTTATCCGACAAGATCAAACTTACCGAAGATCAAAAAAACGTTGTTCTGCTCTCTCATGCGGGGGGTCCCGGAGTTATCGCCACTGACGCGTTTGCCGAATCCGGCGGAAAACTCACCGTTCTCTCTGAAACGATACTGGCGGAACTAAACGCCGTTCTTCCTCCAATCTGGAGCCACGGCAATCCGGTCGACATGACCGGCGGTGTCGGAGCGAAAGAATATGCCGAAGCCACGAGAATTTTTCTTGCCGATCCGGATTGTCATATTCTCCACATCACGCTCGCATCAATCATTACCGTTCGCCCTGATCACGTAGCACAAGCAATCGTCGATACGGTACGCGAATACGAAAACAAAAAACCGGTAGTGACGAGCTTTATGGGCGGTTCAGACTGGAAACTCGGCGACGGGGTAATGGATAAAGCCCGCGATATTCTTAGCGACGCAAATATCCCCAACATCAACAACCCCGACGAAGCCGTACGCGCGATCCAATATCTGATTGAGGGAAAACAGCTTGCGAAAGAGTTAAAACAAATTCCGAGCAACATTCCTTTCCCCGTGCACCGCACTGAAGTAAGAGATATTTTTGATCAAGCGTATGAAGAAGGAAGAACGACGCTGACAACCGAGGAATCATTGAAAGTTTTCTCATTGTATGAGATTAATGCCGTCAGCGCGCAAATTGCGAAAACAGCAGATGAAGCAGCGGGCATGACAAAAACGTTTCCGATCGTGATGAAACTTCATTCCAAAACGATTACCCACAAAACGGATGTCGGCGGGGTCAAACTGAATCTCAACAGCTTTAAAGAGATTAGAAAAGCGTTTGCGGAAATTAAATCGGAAGTGACAAAGAAAAAAGGAGCGGAACATTTCCAAGGTGTTACGATTTCTCCGATGGTGAAATTATCCGACGGATACGAAATTATCCTCGGTTCAACCACCGACCCACAATGGGGTCCGACCGTCATGTTCGGTTTGGGCGGAGTTCTTGTCGAAATTCTGAAAGACAAATCAATCGGCATACCGCCATTCAATAATCTTTCGGCGTTACGTGTGATGGAAAAAACAAAAATTTTCAAAGCACTCAAAGAAGGCGCACGAGGGAAAGATTCCGCAAATATTGAAAAATTGACGGAAATTTTAGTGAATCTTTCACGCCTCGTGACGGATTATCCCGAAATTTCCGAATGCGACATCAATCCATTGTTCGTTTCATCGAAGCAAATTATCGCTCTCGATGCGCGTATCGAACTGCACCCCAAAAGCGCAAAAAGCGTCCCGGCAATTCGCCCGTATCCGCATGAATACGAAAGAACGATTCCGGTCGGACAATATTCTATAACGATTCGTCCGATTAAAATGGAAGACGTACGCCTTTTTATTCCTTTTGCGATATCAAAAGAAGAAGCCGAGCGAATCTGCAATGTTGACTACGGAAATGAAATGACTTTTGTCGCAACGTGCCAAAGCCTCTTGCGTGGAATGATGCAAATCAAAAAACTTGAAAAAGGGTTTGAAATTAAGCAAACGCTTTTTACAAAAACTCCGGAGTTGATTGATTTCACACAAAGACTTCTTGTCGACGCGACAGTCGACTACACAACTGACGAAAGATAATTTTTTTGTCAGCAAAACAACACAGCCCCGCAGAAATCGCGGGGCTATTTTTATATTCTGCAGAGTACTATGATCACTTATTCGCACCAAAAAGCGTATACGTCATTTTCAATCCGTTTTCATGAGCATACTGTATAAAACTCTCCACCAGGCTTTTCCATTCTTCGCGATCAGGAGTCGGCGTTCCTGCTTTGACTTGTCGTATTTCATAATCCGGAGGAAAGGCATTCCATATTTCCAACGCCGCACGATTATACTCTTTTAGTAATTGTTCTTTCTGCTCCGATGATTTTAGTAAAAGTTTATTTGTCGCATTTTCAATATTGCTCAACCGAAGAAGTTCTCTTCCCTTTTCGGTCTCTGTGTCCACAGCAACCGTCCATACGCCGTTCGGATCGACAACCCGTGAGGAATAGTCATGTGCATGCAAAGCGGAAAATATATCAATCGCACTCGGCGGCCACGAAGCGTAGACTTTTCCTTCCCGAATCTGGTCTACCACCTCTTTGGCTTTTTGAGGTATCATTTTGGCTGTCTCTGTCGTCATTTCCTGTTCTCCATATTGGATCGATAATTCTTGAAACAAACCGCCATAAATTGTTTGAACGGAATGTTGATGAACAATACCGATTTTCGCACTCTCGATGCTCTTCAGCATAGCGATCAAATTTTCCGCGCCGGAAACTACGCCGCCATGTTCTCCGGCGACTTGACCCTCGTCCGCCGTAATCACTCTTCCATCGGGTAAAACCGCAAAATGTCCAATGAACTCCTGTTCCGCCCACAGTGCGCGAAAATGATATTGTTCGAACAGCCTCCATTCATCGGGAGAAAAATTTTCCGTTCCTCCGAAAGTTTCGCACTTCGCCTGCTCGACAGACGTGTTGTACGATTCCGAAATGCCGCCGTTTGGTATTTTTTCGGCGCTAAAGACTTGATTCGCTTGAGTCTCTGCCTGATTGAGAGCCAAAGGAATAATAACCCCGGCCGCCTTCATACCGTTCTTAATATTTCCCCAAAGAGGAGAAGTGTTGCCATTTCCTTCAGGTTTATTTTCCATAGATTAAGTATACTCTGCAAAAAATAGAATAAAAATTGACATTCATATATTTATATGATATACTAAAGTCAGCTTTGTAGTAATATATTTTTGAGAAAAAAGAGGTAAACAAATGTTAACAAAAATTTTATACACTAGTCAACAGTTTCAAGAGACGGCAAAAAAAAATTCACGAGCAAATACAGGAGGCAGAAAAACTTTCCGGAAAAAAGAGACTTGCTGCACTTCGAAAAATTGTGAAGGAAAGTGACAAGTTGCCAAAAACTGTTCAAGTTCAAATTTTAACGCCTGAAGATGCCATTATCCTGCTAAAAGCGGAGTTGATGCAAGTCGACTAGACGCTTTAACGGAGTATACAACAACAACCCTATTTTTTTTAAAAAATAGGGTTGTTTTTATTTCATCCGTCGTATTCTTTAATCTTTAATCGTTAATCTTTAATCATCGTTTATTGATTCGCTCCGGCGCGTTTCATTTTGTTTCTGTCGTTTTCGGTCAAACCCTGCTTTCGGAGTCGCACATTCTTCGGAGTAATTTCGAGATATTCATCTTCCCCCATAACCTCCAAGCCACGTTCAATATCCAAACGATATGGCGGCGTTAAAACAATGGCCTCATCGTTGCCGGACGAGCGGACGTTGGTGAGATTTTTTCCTTTTACCGGATTGACGATCATGTCATCCCCCTTCGACGCGTTGCCAATAACCATTCCTTCGTATACTTCCGTTCCGGGGTCAATATACAACATACCGCGTTCTTGAAAATTCCAGAGCGCATAGCCGGCGACTTTTCCCGTGATCATGGAGACTTGCGAACCGACGGAACGTCGTTTAATCTCTCCCGCCCACGGCCTGAATCCGATAACGCGACTCGCCATAATGCCGAGACCTTTCGTATCAGTGATAAATTGATTGCGATACCCGAGAAGCCCGCGCGTCGGTCCTTCGAAGGTAATACGAGAAATGTTTTCATGCTGTTTCATCATCGTGATGATTGCCGCACGGTTGCCAAGTTTTTCAATAACTACACCTTGATATACCACAGGTACGTCAACGGTCACTTCCTCGAACGGCTCGCTTTTTACTCCGTCAATATCTTTAATAATGACCTGCGGTTGAGAAACCTGCACTTCATATCCTTCGCGACGCATGTTTTCGAGCAAAATGGAAACGTGGAGCTCGCCGCGGCCATATACGCGAATACTTTCTATTTGTGTAAAATCAATTTTGAGTCCGACATTGACCTCAAGTTCCCTTTCCAATCTTTCGCGAATCTGGCGCGACGTAACAAATTTTCCCTCGCGACCGGCAAAAGGAGAATTATTAACCAAAAGATTTATCGAGATTGTCGGCTCGTCCACTTTGATTGCGGGCAACGGTACTGTATCGGGAGAGGTGCAGACCGTTTCGCCAATGTAAATTTCCGGCAAGCCCGCCATAAGCACGATATCACCGGCTTCGGCCTGCGGTACTTCTTCCCTGCCGACGCCTTTGAATGAAAAAAGTTTCGTCACCTTTCCGCTGTGCGTATGCCCTTCAACATTTTTCGCTTGCACGACGTCGCCGGATTTTATCACACCTTCATAAATGCGCATAATCGCAAGACGCCCCATGTAATTATCGTAACCGAGATTGAAAGGTTGTGCGCGAAGAGGAAGCGTAGTGTCCGCATTCGCCGGCGGAACAACACGCAAAATAGTATCCAAAAGCGGTGTGAGATCGCTCGACTCGTCGGTCAATTTCATCTTCGCAATCCCCTCCCGTCCGATCGCATACACCACAGTAAAATCGCACTGCTCGTTCGTTGCACCAAGTTCCATAAAAAGCTCAAGAACATCTTCCTCGCACTTGTCGGGATCGGCGGCGGGCTTATCTATTTTATTGATGACGACAATCGGCTTGAGTCCCAATTCCAAAGATTTTTTCAATACGAACCGCGTTTGAGGCATCGGCCCTTCCTGAGCGTCGACAACCAACAAAACGGAATCGATTGATCGAAGCACGCGTTCGACTTCCGAACCGAAATCGGCATGTCCGGGAGTGTCGACGATATTTATTTTCGTACCTTTATAATACGTCGCTGTATTTTTGGAATATATGGTAATGCCGCGCTCTTGTTCGAGTGCGTTAGAATCCATACTTTGCCCTTCTTCGAACATTCCCGTCTGCCGCATGATGGCGTCGGTGAGTTTTGTCTTCCCGTGGTCGACGTGGGCGATAATAGCGATGTTTCGTATTTCCATATGGCTTTACGGCTTTGCTTTTTGGCGATCTTCGTTTTATTTTTCTGCGGTTCTCCTTCACCGTATGTTATACGGCTCAGTCGGTCCTCACAAACAAACACAAATCTCACTGCGCCCTGCCGTAGTCCGCCAGCTGGCGGACGAAGGAGGGTCCAAAAATCAGAAGCCTCGGTGTGCTAATTAATATAATCTGCGTTCAAACAAAAAATCCCGCGTTGGGAAATGTAAAATTACAATACCACAAAAGTAAAAAAAAAGAAAGCGTCCCGATGATCGAGGCGCTTTGTGTTCTTTAAAAAACTGTTATCCAGGTTTCTTGCGGGCAAAATGAATCCAACCACTTTGTGTGTTTCGTGAATGATGATTTTTCGCGTTTGCTTCTCTTAAAGCGATTAATTCCGTATATAATTTACTGTTCCACGTAATTTCTTCTTTTCCATCGTACCAATACCCAATTTGCCAGTTTTTTTCTTCCGTAGTTGTTTCTATTTTTTCGCTCATTTCTTTACTCCGGTTTTTCAGCTTTTTCGTTCATTTCGATGTTTCCTTTGTAAAAAAATAATGTGGCGTTTAACATCACGAATGTGTATCTGGTATATAGATTATTATGTTTATGTACTTTTGTCAAACAAATAAAAAAACGGGCCGTAGTGGCCCGCTTTGCGATCGATCCTGACCTACTCTTCCCCGTGCAAGGCGCGACGACCTTGCCTGTTGGGTTGAGATTCCTTATTCACATGAAGGGTCTTAAGTATCCTGACCCGATAGCGATGATCGCTCTCTCCGTTCCATAGCATCCATACCAGGATCACACATTCGAAAAAGACCCTTCTTTTTCGAATATAACAAAATACTCTTACCATGTCGCTTTTCTCCTTCATCGTCCGCCACCGGCGAACATAATTGATTAAATGAACAATTTATTTTCCTCTGTTCACCGACCGGCGGCGAACATTAAAGTTGGACGGGTAACCCCTGGCCTGCTTCTTCATACGCATGTCGCGTCTATTTTCTTTCACCCAATCCTCATGAAGAGGCGGGAGAGAAAGATCGACTGGCGGAATATCCCGAAGATACTGCTCGAATGAGAGGCCTGATCGTTCATTTATTGTCGAACAATCTTCGTGCTCATCCACAACCTCAAACTGTTCTTCCAGTAAACGCAACAACAGTTCCTGGACGAACAACCCCCGGGCCGATGGATCGCCCAACAAAACGATTTCTGCCATTTCCATCTCCTTATAAGTTAGTGATGTCTGTTGACGGAGTGACGACGTGAGGCAACCTTAACAGTTTTTCCTACGAAACCTTTTATGGAATGAACCGGGTGTTGTGCTTTTTGCCAGTCACATTCAATTAGTGTTACAACTAAGCTCGGCCAACCGAGTCTGTATTCATATAGCCCACGGCTATTCATCACTGCTACCGGCGGTTCTTCAACCACATTGACAATTTTTCTGTATCGTTTTTTCATTATGATATTCCTCTTTTGTTTGGGTGAAATTTCAATTGTCCAGATTCTATTATACACTATTAACAATCTTTTGTCAAACACAAAAACAGCCCCGCTTTTTCGTGCGGAGCTGTTAAAAAACTATACTTATTGAACCACAGCAGTAGCGGGGACGGTTTTATCCTGAATAATGACAGGCAACGGCTTATTAATCTTGTAGATCGCAGGGTCTATCGTTCTCTCGAAACAAACGCGGCCGGGTTCGTGGGACCAAGTTTCGGCGAGGGCGAACTTTTCGGGTACTAACATCGAGACCTCAGGGGTGGAATAGGCTCGATCCGGCGCGCCGTTATCAACGCTTTTGGCACCAAACGTTGCACACAGTTCGAACGAGAGCGGACCCTTAGCGGTGTACTCGTATGAAGCGCGAGTATCAGGATCGGTCGGAGCCGTAAAGCCGCTCACGCTATCAGTGAGATCGGAAAGCTTCGCGGGAAGAATTTCTTTTTGCTGCCAGTAGTTTATAATTTGATATTGCACATTTTGCAAATCGGAGACGCGCTGATCATCGAAGCGCACGGCTCTCTGGTGCGCGGGCGACCCGACGAGGACAAAGCTCAAAGCAACGCTCGCAATCACGACGACCCCGGTTCCATACGCGAGATATTTCGGCAATATGCTCGCCGACCCGACGGTTCGTTTAACATCCCACAAATAATACCCGAACGTAACAGCCGCGACGACAAGAACGATAAGTATCTTCAAAAAGAAATTCATGGTCAGCTCGCCCGAAAGGAAATTATAGACCAACCGCACCACCTCGACAATAATGGCGATAGCCGCGATAAAAAGGGTCAGATACACGAGCCATTTGCGAACGCGCAGTTCCCTTTTTTCCGGAACGATGCTGATATCTTTTTCCAAAAGCCATGAAGTAAAAAGGTACACGGGAAAAACCACAATCAGCGTAGCGGAGCCAACGAGTATGCCTTCAAGGATAGCGCGATAGTTATAATTCAATTTATCCGGGAACCAAAAATTCACATAATCGAACCATAAGGACGAGAACATGAACGTGCTCACGTACAAAGTGCCGATCATTAAAAGATGGAGGAAGACGTCCTTTGGTGAGGATTTGACACGAGATTCTTCGGGTCCAATGTTTTGTTCAGTCATATAATAAATGTTTTAAAATTAATTTCTAATACCTAATTTCTAATTTCTAACAAAATATCTAATGACTAATGTCTACTAAATACGGTAACAGTTCATTAGAAATTAGATATTAGGAATTAGAAATTTTTGTATCTATATTATACCACAAAACCTCCCATATTTTCTTCTGAATCTTGAATGTATGAAGTATCCTCCAACCTCATGAAGCGACTATGAAATTAGAAATTATGGTTGTAGTATATCCTCTGTTCTTCCGTCTACTGAGATAATCACACTTTTCACAGCTGGGAACTGAAGCAAGGTTTTTTCTATTTGCGCGCGGATATTCGTCACTCGACACGAACCGCCGACGGCTTTTTCGATATCGTTCGAAAGATCGACTTCAGCAACGCCATTTTCAATCGTAAGTTTTTGTATTTTTACGCCCGCATTAATGGAAGTGAAATATCCGCCATCAAGGTCGGTTTCCGTCGTCCCCTTCAATAGTTCATTCAAAGCTCCCCGTGCAACCGCCGATGTTTTCGAAATTTGCCGAGTCACGGGAAATACTTTCGAACAATCTTCACTGCTCCCTTTTGCGGAATTGCCGAAAAAAACACTGACCGGCATAGTGGTCTCAGATCCGAAAATTACCGGCACTCGAAGTTCACCCGCATTTTGCGGCAGCCCCGACGGGTTATCTTTTTCAAAAATTATTTCGCCTTTCTCGCCCTTCGCCGCGCCGTAGCCTGTGGCGGAGGCGGGGGCTTTTACAGCGAACTCGATCGTTCCAGAAAACGGCACAAAATTTTCCGTCATCCAATCGCCATCCGCATGCGCAATTCCCCGCCCGATGATTTTCCCTTCCAAATCAACGACTTTCACCGGAAACGTCGCCTCAAAATACCACATTCCTTTTGCTTCGCCCCTGAAAATATAAGGGCTTGTGATCGTTTCTCCCGACCTCGGACTAGCGACGATGACAGAATCATTACGCACCGTCGGGGTAGGTATCGGAGCCAGAGCTTTTTCGCTTTTCCCATAAAAGATCATAAATACGGCACCGAGAGCCAAAACCGAAACGAGAGCAAAAATATATCGTTTTTTCATATACGATAATAATACCCGAAACTTGACACAATATCAAGATTTCGGTAGGGTGAAATTAGTTATCTTTTTTCTCAAAAAGGAGAATTGTTCAATGAAATTACATAATTTGTCCCTCGCTATATTTGCTCTTCTACTGAGCGGCTGCGCATTTTTTCCAAAAAGCGAACTATTTCCCGGACAACGAGATACTGAGACGAGAAATTTGAGAAATGTGTATCTTTACGAAAAAGTGGTCGCTCCATCAAATTTCACCCTTGAACTCAAAACCTCCGTTCACAGATCGGAAAAAGCAAAAACGCAAAACCTTTCCTCTATAGCAGCTTGTGAAAAACCGGGAACGGGAGCAATCTTTGGCATTGATGAACGCGGTTATCTTGCAACAGCAAAACACAGTCTTCACATTAAACAAGACAAATGTTTGGAACTGATCAAAAAAGAAATCCAAATAAAGAAACTGCCTCTCACGCTAACAGACTTTAAGATCAACTCTATTTACAAAGCGATAGATCTGGACGGCAACGAATATGGCCTGGTGACTGTTTTGGAATCTACTGATGAAAAAATCGACGCGGCAATTATGAAATTCGACGGAATAATTCCTAAAAATTTCCGTCCGCTTCCTCTTCTTGACCGAAATCCTATCGTTGGCGAAGAGGTGGCTGCTGTCGGCTCCCCTATTCGAATCACAAATGCAATGTCTTTCGGCAACATTGCGCGCCAAGCCCCGTTCGAGGGCGGTTATCTTTTTTCTATGCCAATATACCCGGGAAATTCGGGAGGAGCACTCATTGCACTTTCCGAGATGGGGTGTCTTGGAATGGTGGTGAACGCCGTACAGTCCGGAAGCGGTCAAATTCTCAATTATTCGGTCGTACTGCCGGCACCAGAAATAATAAAACTGCTGAATAGAGCGATTGCTGTTGATATAAAGCAATAGCCATCGTCTGAACACCCCGGCTTATTGTCGGGGTTTTGTTTTTTTTCGCGACGAGATATTTGACAAATTTTATAATATGTGTATGATACCAGTAGGCTCGTTCGTTCATTGAGCCTATTTCGAAACTACCCTATAGGTGAAAAAATGGGAGACCAAAACAAAAAGAAACCGGCGCGATCGAAAAAAGAAAAGCGTCAAATAAAAAATGAGAAAAAAAATCAGCAAAGAGTTGATCCGGTCCAGGAAGCGATCGGAAACAAAAAAGGCAAGTAACGGCTTCGGCTAATGCTTTCCGAGCCCTCCCCTTCGCGGGAGGGTTTTTTCTTTTATTGAAACAAAAAACTTCTCCATATAGAAAAAACACCCCTCGCGGGATGTTCTTTCGTGTACGACGGGCGCAATCAGGTACCGCTCGTCCCCCTTTCGGGTTTCACCTGGGTGGAAGACCGTACCCCCTGTCACGTCTTCTCTTTGGCACGTGCTCCGTCGTACATACGTACTATACACCCAAACCATTAAAAAGTCAATACCGTGGGTGTGGATAAAAAAGAGCGCAAACGGAGAAGTGTCCGTTTGCGCTTCACATCACAAATGGGAGTCAATCAACAGCTCGACTTGCGGTTTTATTTGCATGAACATCGCCGCAATAGCTGATCCTTCATGATCCTTCGAATATTTTTCTTCTTCACGAAGAACCTTCCTCACCGCCTTTAGAGATTCTTTGCTTTGTGAACGTACATACATCTGTATCGCAGCAAGTACAAGTTGTGTCCTCGCCGCATTCGCCCCGAGCTTTGGAAAAATTTTTTGGGCATCGTGGTCAAGAAAAGAGTATACCTTTGCCATTATATCAAAATAACATCGTATTGCCTCCACGGCCTCGCGCCGGCCGACTTCAATATTTTTTCTCCTCTCAGGATACAATATTTCGTAAATATTACAGTTGCCCTTTTCTACCGCTTTTCTTCTTTCCCTGTCTTTTCGACGCTCTTTTCCTTCTCGTCGATCGTTCGTTGTTCTTCTGTCTGTCATGGCGCACCTCCGCAAAAAAGGTTCTTTTGTCAATCCTGCTTTTAAAATACCTTATTTTACGTCGTTCGTCAATTATTTTCTATTTTTTTATCCGTATAAATGATATTCTGTATCTATGCCCCTGCGCGTTCTGAAAAATAAAAAATTCCTGACGGTTGTTTTTTTGTCGCTTACCCTGCTGTTTTCCGGCAGTTATATTTTGAACGCGCAATTGAATAAGGCATACCGCGCGCAATTCTCGGTCACGATTCTTGATCGGAACGGCGCGGTTATAAAACTTTCGCTGAACCAAAAAGGACATTATCTTTCGGAAGAGACCGAAGCACCGACGCGGTTAAAAAAACTGCTCGTGGAAAAAGAAGACCGCTTTTTCTATTTTCATCCGGGAGTAAATCCGGGAAGCATTCTGCGCGCGGCGTATCATTACGTAACGAGAGGAAACGCCGGCGGATCGAGCACGATCACACAGCAACTGGTAAAAATACTGCTCGGGCACGAAAAGGACCGAACTCCGCAAAACAAAATTTCCGAACTATTTTACACCTTTGCGCTGGAACTACATCTCTCAAAAGAGGAAATACTTGATCACTATATCGCAAGCGCGTATTTGGGAAATCAAGTGCAGGGGTTTTCCTCAGCAAGCAAACTCTATTTTCAAAAACCGCTCGAGTCGCTCTCCGATGGCGAAATGGTAAGCCTCATCGCCACGATTTCAAATCCAAGCAATCAAAATCCTTGGTTGACCGGAAACAAAAGTGCGACCGAAGCGCTGATCAAAAAATTCAGCATAGAGAACGAAACGGCGCCGGCGCCAAAGAAAAAACCATACCGTTTCCAATCGCCGCTCAATTTTGAGTTAGTATCAATGGGACTTTCCTGCACGGAAACATGCGGAACAACCCTCGACCTTAATCTCAATGAAAAATTGCGCGAGATACTCAAAAGGAATATCGACGCCTCCCGCGAACGAGGAGTAAAGAACGGGGCAATTGTCGTCATAAAAATGCCCGAGAACGAACTGCTTGCCGTCGTCGGTTCGCCGAACCCCGGCTCCCTCTCCGACGGATCGGAAATAAATATGGCGCTCGAACCGCGCCCGATCGGATCGACTGTCAAACCATTCATTTATCTCGAAGGTTTCAAAAAAGGTCTCCGCCCGTACACACTAGTGGAAGACCGCGAATACAAATTCCCGACCGCAAGCGGCTTCCCTATTTATCCGAAAAACTATGACGGAAAATATCACGGTACGGTTACTCTCCACGAAGCGCTTTCAAATTCGCTTAATGTGCCGTCCGTGAAAGTGCTCGAATATGCAGGGCTCAATAATTTTTATAATTTTCTCGACAAAAAATTGTCATTCATCCCAATTCAAAGTTACGACACCTATCAATATGGTATTGCACTCGGTGGACTCGAAATGGACCCGCTCACACTTACCCATTATTTCACAATCTTCGGAAACGGCGGCATACTCTCCCCTCTCAAGATCGTAAAATACGGCGGAGAAATTTCGAAGCAAATTCCGCCGCAAGAAAGACCCCCCACTCCGCCGAGGTTACGCGGGGCAAGTTCTGTTGAACCGATCGAATACATTGAACTCGTAAATAAAATTTTAAGCGACCGGAAAACGGGCGTGGAGCAATTCGGAGGAAAAAGCAACCTGAATTTAACGCAGCCAAATTACGCGCTGAAAACGGGGACATCGCGCGACTTTCACGACAGCTGGGTCGTCGGCTACACGCCCGACTTCGTCGTCGGTGTTTGGCTCGGCAACAGCGAGAACACAGCACTCGAACAAGTCTCCGGTCAGACCGGCGCCGGCGAGATCTGGCGCGAAGCGATGGAACTGCTTTTCACGACCGACTATAATAAAAAAACGCCGTTCGACTTTAAAAAGATAGCAGACTTCCCCGTCGAAAATTCGCTAGAATTCGGCCTCCCCGGCGACAAATACGAAGACCACGTAAACCTGCTGGAAGGAAAAAATATCATCCTTACCCCCCACGACGGCGATACTTTTGATTTCAGAACGAACAACATCATCCCCTTAACTTCAAGAAAACCAGTCAAATGGAACTTAGATGGAAAATCGATCGGACAAGGCACCGACGCGAAATTTTATCCTAAAGCGGCTGGCGACTTTCTTATCGAAGCAATAGCGGATGATGGAACGAAAGAAGCGATAACCATAACAATAACAGACAATGATAACTGACCGCGGAGGTGACGCTGCCAAGGTAGCCCTTGGCAATAAAATAACAAAATAGCTCCGGATAACCGGAGCTTTATGATCTGCGTTATATTTATATTTTTATCCAGACGGCAAGAAGGAACAAAATCAACCCGATGATTGCAAGTATTTGCGCAACTCCCAAAAAATAGGTGCCCACTCCGAACACAAAAAAGTTCTGAAGAAATCCTTCCGGGGAAAGAAGCGATCTCGCCCCAAGAAAAAACAAAGTCGGTGTTGATGCAGCGAATATTGACACGACAGTCAAAAAAACGCGAAACAGAAGATCTTTCATAACTAGCACCTCTCAAAAAAGCTTTTCCCGGGTTTCAATATATACGATTTATATATATGTGTCAATATGCGTAACTGCTCAATTACGAAGGACGGTCCTTCGGAAACAAACCCTGTGCGGCGGAAGAATACTAAAGTTCTGAAATACCGAACACATATTCCCTTGCGTTTAACCCTGATTTGGTATTTATCTCTTTAATTTTATTTAACGTTACAACAAATTTTCTTCCACGTATATCAAATTGGTTAGATTTATTACCTTGGGTGTCGAAAACGTATAATTGCGTTTTATCATATCTGTAAACCATAGCACCCTCTACTGTGACTGTACTGGTACTAGATGGCTTGAATTCGTAGGGTGAAACATTCAACAACATATCAATGGAATTTTCACTGAAGCTTACGTGTCTTTTTAGGGTGGCAATATTATCTAAGTTCAAAGTATCTTTTCCTCCTTCTGAGGGTAGAGCAAAAATAATTGACTGCGTTTCAGAAAATCGTGGTTTTATCTCGTTCACAATCTTATCACCGACAACATTATCGCCGATTCCGTAATGAGTTTGGTTAATTTCCATTTTATTATAGGTTATTGCATAAGAAAATCCTGCAGAGGCTAGCCCAAGCAGACCTAGTAAAATTTTAACCCAAATTGGATTAGTTTTTTGCATATACTGCCCGGTTACAACTATTTTGTTTCCTGCAATATTATCACCGTGCCCAAAATGGGTTTGCTTTATTTTCATTACGTAAATTCTTACACTTTTTATATTCATGTGCAAGTAACCTTCAAATATTCATTATCATACTCGTATTAATTTAAACTCCACTACCATTTTTTTATTTGATGACGATTCGTAAAACGAAAAACACGCGGCAAAGCTTAAACGTTCCGGACGGGGTTACAAACCCCGTCCGGCGACGGTTATGCCGTGCCCCCACACTTACTCACCGACATTAAAAAACTCTCCAGCCGTACGCCCAAACACTTCAGGGTAGTACATTTCCTCCATCTTGGCGGGTAAGTGTTGGAATTTTCCAGGTACTAACGCTCTTATATAGTATTCGTATTCGTAGACTCCGGCGGCGAGGTGGTCTTTGAATAGGAAGAGGCGGTCGTCGTGGAGTTCTTTTTGGTCGGGGTGGAATTCCCTGGTTGCGGGTTGTACTTCATCGAGATTTTTCATGCCGGTGTCACCCGCCGTACTATTATTTGTTGCGGGTTCGGGAACTGCCTCTTTTGGTCCGTTGAAGAATTCTTTTATGCCGAGCCAGGTTTTTTTGAAGAAGCTTGGGGTCGGCTGGATCGTTATGGTTCCGGCGGCAATACCGGCGGAAGCGGTTTGTTCCGCTTTTGTTGCTATTCCGACCGGCGGAATTTCTTCTCCGTTATTGTCATTTTTCAAAAGTGTCTGATCTTCCGTCGAGAGATCAAAATTCACCAATTCGAAACCGGCGGGAATGAAGTCCTCCAAGGAAACGAATTCGTAGGCTTTCGGAAGCGTTATGGTAAGTTTTCCGCGGAGTACGTCACCTACTTTGGCATTCTTTACCGGAGATTTTTCGTCGAGGTCGGCGATCTTGTAAAGGTCGCGAGTAATGGTGATACCTTCGTCTCTCGGCGCGATCAAATCGGCGGGCAAGTAATACTTGAGTGACATGTCGTAGTAGAAATTATTTCTAGCGACATTTCTATTCTCGCGGAGGAAGCGGAGCGTGACGGTTTTATTTTGGGGAAACTCCCCTATCGGTACGAATTTTGTAAACGTATCAAGCACGGTGTCTTTGTTGAAATCGAAGGAGAAAATTTTCTTATCGTCTTGCGTGCCGGTCAGGAGAAAATCGGATTCGGTTTCTTTCTGCCAGCCGAGAAAATCGGTCATCGCATCGATAACAATGAGCGTTGAGGAAGTCGATCCCCACGCGCCGTCCTTGTCGCGACTCCTCAAGAGCCAGCGCAAAATTTTATCCATGAGCGGGTGTTCATATTTTTCAGCCACAAGCGCTTTGAGCAAAAGCCCTGTATCCGCGGCGCGCGTTTCATAAAAGCGATATATCTGCCGATTTTGGTTCTCTTTAAGATAAGCGCCGCGTCCGTCCGTGTCAATCCTATTTTCAAGCGTCGTAAATACGGAGTGTGACAGACTTTGCGAATACCCTCCGCGTGCGGTCAAAATGGCGAGGTGGGCGAGCGACATACTGCTTATTTGTTCGTTCAGAAAAAGTTTGTTTTTGGCGATATTGGTCACCATGCGGGTCAATTCGTTTTTATTTCCCAAAGAAACGCCGTCAATATCACTTAATGTATAGGCGGTGAGAATGACCAAGTCCTTGTCTTGGTTTAGCTGATGGTCTGTGGTGATTCGTGTATACAAATATCCGGTAGATCGGTTGAGAGAATCAACATTTACGACAAACCCGGCTTTGCGCAAATTTTCAAGCGCCGCCGTAACGTGGAGCGTCAGATAATAATCACCCGTCATTCCCGGGTAGTACGAAAAACTGCCGTCGGGAAGCTGTGAATCATAAAGCCGGTTTGTGCCGAGCTTCACGGCTTCGTCCATCGTGTAGGTCTTCCCTTCGAATTTTATATCATCGAGTTTGATCTTGTCGCCGACATTTTTCAAGTTCATCGAACGGCGGATCGTGGCGATCGAACTCAATTTACTTGAAAGCTGTTCGCTGCAGCCGTACGGATAGGACACGAGATATTTGAGCGCGTCGCCTAAAAATACCGCCATCGTGGCATTCGCGTTTATCGTGAGCCCTCCTTTATCCATAATGACCCCGTCGGGAACGTAAACATACTCGGCAGCAACGGCAGCCTTCGTAAAATTCGCCGTGGCGACCGTTTCATACGTATCGTTCGGATTAATCGGAATGGTTTCCTCTACCGTATCCTCGTTCGCCTGCCCTGAGCCTGTCGAATGGGGCGCCTTCGCAGACAAAACGAATGTATGAACACCTTCCTCCATACCAACCGGCGCTTTCACTTTGAAATAGACCGTCTCTGTTCCTCCTTTATCGATAGCTATATTTATAGGAGCTTTGTCGATAAGTTCGAGTGTTGCGCTTTTAATACTCACATCGAACCGGTCGCCCCGGTCAGTCTGATTAAACACCTTGGCACCAATCTCGAATTCATCGCCGGGTATAATGAAGCGCGGCTTGAGAGGCACAACCATCAGTTGTTTTTGAGCGACAATCTCTTTATAATCAACGCCGAGTCGAGTATTTTTTGTAACGCCGATCGATTCCATCTGCCAGGTGGTCAGATTGTCGGATAAAGTGAAGGTCGTACTTGCTTTTCCGTTTGCATTCGTGATGACCGAACCACTCCAAAACGCGGTGTCTTTAAAGATACCTCGTTTCTTCGTTGCAAGACCTCCGTCCGCACCGCCTCCGCCGCCTTTCGTTCCAATCGGAATGGCTATCTCTTCAAGAATATTTTTGATGTTGCTTGAAGTCATGACGGTCAACGGAAAACCGTCATAGAAAAATGCGAGCGGGTTCTTTTTCGGATTTCCTTTCAGTGCAAGAACAGAGAGATCGGCAACGGCGATAGACACATCGGCGGATACCGGCTTTCCTTTGTAGTCGGTAGTCGTTATATCAAGCTTCACTTTTTCCCCGGGAAGATAACTTTTTTTGTCCGGCTGTACATCGACATTCAGTTTGTATTGTTCGGCGTTCACCATAAATTCGAGCTGTCCGAATTTTATTTCCGGACCCGGCGAAAGCAAGAGAACGGAAACCCAAACGTTCGGTGCATACTCGGCGCGAATCGGAACGATGTAATCGAACAAATTACGATCGACATCGACGACGTGATACTCGAAAATTTTTCCGCGTTCCGTCGTAATGAGCGCTTTCGCTTTTTTGTACGGCGATTTGATGATAATCTTCGGAGAATCTCCGACGGACACATTGAGTTTCTCAGTCTGAATTTCAAGCGTGTTGTTGTTGGTCGGCCGGACATCGACTGTTCCGCCGCCATAGATGTACATGTTTGTTTTAGTGACGACCGTGTTCCCTTTCGAGTCCTTAGCGGAAAGTTTGATCTCATATTCTCCTTCCTCAGCAAGCGAATAGCCGCCCGACCAATTGCCTCCGCCGTCGGTCCGCACGGTATCTTTTTTGATAAGTTTCTTTTTTTGTTCTGAGCGATAATAGAAACCGCCGTCGACTTCGCGCCGTTTGAACACTTCCCACGTTACCTTATTGATCTCAAGGGAAATACCCGACACACCGAGAGGCTTCCCCTCCGTGTTCACACTTTTGCCGCGAATCGTGAATTCTTTATTTTTCGGAGCGGAATAATCATCCGTCTTCAACCCGAGATAAAACTGCCCTCGATGAACAACGAACGACTTTTGCGACGAAACGGAACGCCCGGCAGAATCCTTGACGGTCATGTCAACCACGAAAATTTTGCTCGAATCGGCGCTCTCATTTTTATAGAATTTTGAAAAATCAATAAGGCTTTCGACGTGTGCCTTGCCGTTTTGATCAGTTGTCGTTTTTCCGCGAAACAGGAATTTATCGCCATAACCACACGAATAGCAGTCATACCAACCGCTCCCAAAATTGAAATATTCGTCGCGATATTTGTCGAAATAATAATCCTGCGAGGTGACGGTGTAGGAAACTTCGCTTCCCGCAACCGGAACGCCGAAATAATATTGCGCATCGACATCGAGTTTTATAATATCGCCGGCGATGTATTCGGGCTTATCACTCGCCACCTCGACTTTGAACGCAGAGGGAACGTATTCTTCCACGTCGAACCACATCGAATTCCCGAATGCTTCCACTCGATAGGTGCCGAGTGGCGCATCGCTTTTCAGAAGAACGCTCGTGCCAAACGTTCCATACAAACTGATCGGCAAATCCTGCTCATAGATCACGGTTCCGGCACTGTCGTATACCTTCACTTTCGCGTTCTTTTCTTGGAACACTTCATAGGTGCCGTCATAGCCGACGCGGTCAATGCCTTTAAAGTGCACTTCGTTTCCGGGCCGATAAATCGGTCGGTCGGTATAGAGATAGGTCTTTCCGGCATTTTCCGCAGTGGACGTATATTGCATCGTATCCGTCCACGGTGTAATGATAGCGCTGTCCACACCGTATTTTATCACCGCACCCGAGCTTTCCTGAATAACTTCTCCTTGTCCTATTCCGTTCACATCAGTCACCAGAGTAGAAGCAAGAGTTATCGGATCACGCCCAAGATGTCCGCTTGTATAGGTGGAAATGACCGCACCCGCGAGCGGTTGCAAAGTATTGAAACGGGTGACCCAGTACAAATTTTTCCCGGAGTTCGTAGGCTTGCCCGTAAGAATTCTCGACTCTTCATCCGCCCAATAATCCGCTATCCATTGGATCTTTTTCTCCCCGACGGCAAGACGGGTGACGCTGACATATGTGCGATCATAGAGCGGGCGCAGATCGCCATATTCTTCGCGGTACAGCGGGTTACTGAATGTAACAATGTAATGACCGAGCGTGTCGGGAAAATATTCCGCAAGATTAATCTGAAAATAATTATTGACCCAGTAGCGTTTCGGGAGTGATATTTTGTCGGTCTTCACACTTTCACAACCGGAAGAAGACGGCATGACCGTGGAACTCTTAGGATTAAGTGTGACCTTCAAAAATGCCTCGGGCGACATTTTGCAGATATGTATATCGACGTACTCGAGATTCTCGACGGAATAGGTCAGTTTGGTCTTGTCGGGTGACGTGACATTGTACGCCTTCTGCATATTATTGAAGCGCGTATATTTTGATTCGGGCGCTCTCGTAGTAAAGATCGCGGTCTTCGTCGCCTTTTGCGAAAACTCGTCTTCCAATTTTACCGTCAAAGAGTATTTTGTCTCGGGAAGCAGCCCGTAACGAATTTTTGTCTCGAATTCGCCGACACGGCAGCGATAATACGACGACCAGTTTTGAATATAAACTGAATGTTCCCAACCGGCAAAAACCATATAGTCCGAAGCGATCAGAACTTTCTTATATTCTCCTTCGGCGGGGGGGTTCACCGGCGTATTTGAACACACAACAAATTCGGTCAAGCTTGCGCCGGTACTCGAAGCGGTGTTTTTCGGAAACGTTTCCCGTACGGAAAACGCGGGATATGTTTTGAGAGTCTTCACGATCTTCTCGGCATTAATTTGAAGACCCGAAGTGTTGTAAATTGAATCGAACGAAACAGGAACATTTTCGCCGCGAGAGGAAAGGACGGTCGGATCGAAATGGAGCAAGATGGTTTTTTTATCCGGTTCTTTCACGCATTCACCCGAGTCAAGGCGAACGATATTTCCATCGCCATCCTCCGAACATTTTTCTCCATAACTCGTGCCGGTCAAACCTTTCGCGCTAATTCTCGAGCGTCCACGGTCTATCTCCTCGGAAAATGTAACGACGAAATCTCCCTCCGGATCAAACAGGTCGGGACGAACTTGCTCCGAACGTTTAGATGTTGCAGAAACGGAAGCGATAATATCGGGAACTTGTATCGTCGTTCCGTTCGCGCGTCTAAGAACGATGTCGCCTTCGAGTGGATATGCTTTAGCGACAGTAAGCCGGTAATTCATATTGAAATCCCATAGTCGCGCGCGCCCGAGCCGATCTTCTTTCGGGTATATATTTATGACCGCACGATTAATGAACTCCTCGTCCTTCTTTTTCTCAGGATTATATGTTTTGGTGGTGGCATATTCGGCAATAATCGGAATATCAGCATTCGTGGCGGAATTTTTTATTGAGATCTCTTTAGTCGTTCGATCAAGATTAACCGGCTGATTAAAAGCAATTGAAATCGGGCGATTAAACAATATCGTTCCTTCGGACAGGTTTACATACCGAAGCGGACGCGTGGTGAAGTGGTGCGTTGCGGGCGCGACGGCGAGTCCGTCCATCGAGATAAACCCTTCTCCGACGGTCACTATATACGATGACGCACGAGTCAAACGAGTTTCCGGAATGAACTGCAGATTGCGCGTACTGATCCATTTCCATCTTCCTTTCGTTGTGGGAGAAAGTTTGATCGGAATATTCGCTTGTTCGAGTTCCGAAAGCGTCGTAAGAGGAACCATTGGACGATTGAACACGACGGTGATGCTTGCGTTCTCGTTCACTTCGCTTCCTTCGGACGGAAAAATTGCAGAAATCTTCGGATCCTCATCTGCCAAAAAATCATCGCGAAGATGAGCCGTTGCCGTATCCAGATTGACCGAGTAATATTTTCCGACAGTAAGGGGCGCTTCGGGAACATACGTCAGTTCCGAAACGGACTCCGTCGCTTTCCATTCTCCTTTTATGGCCGGATCGAACGCAATACTTCTCATCGCCTCATCCTGAGAAACACCCGGCGGAAGTGTGATAACTATGGGCGCATTCTCAGATATCTTTTCGCCAACCATCGCATATGCCTGCCCTTCGTTGCCCCCAAAAAAAAGAGGAGCCTTTCCGCGAAAGTATAGCGCCGTCAGTAAAATACAGAGAAGAACGGAAAGAGCGGAAATGATTATCCACGAAACCCTGTGATGTGAAAGGCCAATCCGCGCCGAAAGCATATCGCGGTGCGCAAGAAGCGCACTCCATTTTGACAAAACAGCAGTCCGGAAATAATCCCGGGCCTCGATCATTTTTTCTTTCATACGACAATTTTATCATACAAACACACTCTAAGACATTTTATTTTGGGGATATAGTCGGAATGTTAAATTGTTAAATTGTTAAATTGCTACATTGTTGAATCTATCTCCAACTGCGATCTCTCATGCCTCGTCGCCGAACTGGGGTTGCACCCCAGTCCATGACGTTTAAAATGTCCGCTAGGGTTTAGCGTAAAAACAGAATTCTATCTTACCTGTTCAGACGTTTCGAAACGGGGTACCCCGTTCCGGCGACGAGAGGGCAAGCAGATACATCAAAATCGCTTGACTTTTTTGTAATTTTGTGTATTATCTGTACAGACATATCCTTACATCCAACTAATGAGAGAATTGATATGACACACAGAATAGAGCGCGAACAAGCAATACGTCTAATGACGGAACTGGCACATGTTATGAAAGAAAGCGACGATCCGGAAGTAAAAGTTGCCGGGGCGGCGCTTTGCGTAGTTGTTACGGCTGTTCAAAACGAAAAAACAAGAGAGCTGGCACAGCAGCTCCTGATCCATTTAGTCACCGGTAGCAAAGAAGAATTGGACCGCGCCGCCGGGATTGGTGGCAGCATCATTGATACGCCGATGCAAACGAGTCATCGGAAAAATTAATGCTTACCCGCCGCCTATTTTGACATTCAATGTCAAAATAGGCGGCTTTTTCAAGTAATTGCTCACGCTCTAAAAATACGGCTGTAAATCGTCGCCGGAGCGAGGTTGCACCTCGGTCCGAAACGTTTGTGATTTTACCCTGATCATTTATGTAATTCGAAAGCAGTAAGACATTTCAAACGTTTCGGTTCGGGGTGCAACCCCGAACCGGCGACGCGGGAGTGAGCAGTTTCAAATATTGACATATATTGTATAATATGCTATACTTAAATCGACCTTAATGGTAAATTGAAAACTTAATTGAATTGACACAGGAGATTAAAATGTTAGAAAACGATTTTGGGCATGCAATGACGGTTATCACCCTCATTCTCATTATTTTGTACACTATCGGGTTATTCGACCGAAAGAAAAAAAATGAGCACAGAGAACAGCAGAAAAAAACGGAAACACCGTTAATAAACGAAACGACGACAGAAACAAGCGAAAATGTTGCGAAAGACGTTGAAGAAAAAACGGGTGAAGATGTTACGGAAGATGACGTCGAAAAGGAGGCGGAGAAAAATGAAAATGAGCAATGGGCTGCTTTTGTCGCTTCGTTGCCCGAAAAGATCGCTTCCCTTCCCGATATACAAGCGATCAAAGCAAAGGCCGGTGAAGATGTCACGGAAGATGACGTTGAAAGAGAACTTGAAATTCGACCGGATTTCTGGAGACAACTCGCCGAAATGGTATTTTCCAATGAAAAGACGCCGCTCGCTGTGATTGCACGTCTTGGTATAAGAATACACGAAAAATGGTGTGATAAAGAGTTTTTGGACTGGTTCACTGTGTATATAAAACGCGCCTGTAAAAATGTCACCCCGAAAGATTGGCTCACTCTTGAAGATAAAGAGCTTTATTTCTTGAAATATCGCCTTGATCTCAGGAAAAATCTTAGTGAACATACCGATGAAATTTCTTCCTTAAAGATGCTCAGATCTGCGCATAATATTATTGATGGTAACATACACAACAAATACTATGCCGGTAAAAAGACATCCGAATATGAAAGTTTTATTCGTGAAATGGAGGCGATCAGAGGAAAAATTGTCTCGCGCATAAAAAACGAGTCGGTGACTCTCGAAGGGGCGCTGAAGGTATGGCAAGAAGAGGATTTCCAAGACAATAGTTATTTCCTTTATAATCTCCCGGAATGCAACATAAAAAATGAAGTTCGGGAAACAATAGATAATTTCATAAGGGAACAGATCCGCGAAACCAAAACGCTTGCCGAATTGAATGCGATAAAAACATACGGTTTTTGTGAAAGCTTTGAAAAATATTGGCGAAATAAGCTTCTTGAACAAGACAAACTGCGCCGTATCCGCGAAGCGGCACAACAGTAACAAAAAGCTTTGGGGAAAAACCTTCTCCAACAAGCCCGCAAGACAGCAATGTCTTCGCGGGCTTCCTTTTTTTTACTACTTGAGCGAGTTGCCTTGAAGCGCCATTTCTCCGGCGACGCGACAGGTCTCAGTAAGGGTTTTCAGAATCGGCACATCGGGACAATCATGGGAAAATCTCCACCGGAAATATCGTTCGCCGGTAAAACCTTCTTCCATACCGATGGCTAGTTTTATTCCGTCCCGCTCATGGCGGAGTTTCCATTCCGCAAGTTCAAACCGTGTCGTTTGAGCGAACGCTTTTCCGTACAAATGATCGGACTCCTCTGAAAGCCAGAACATAACGACACCGTTCTCCCCCGCCCTCCGAAGGTGGCGCGTTTCCCAATCGATTTGATCTTCGTACACAAAACTTTCGTCGAATGTTTCGCGACGAGGCGAGGCGATGTTCACTTCCGGAAAATCGGCTTGAAATATCGCAATCGCCTCCTTCTGCCAATCCCGCGCGTCATGAATCGGTCCCGCAAGAAAAATGAGTGGTCCGTCAATCTTCGTGATATCCGGCGGTAAAAGTATTTTTCCTTTTTGCATAAGTTCAGTGTAACAAATTTCCCACGGCATACAAAGCAAAAACCGTCCTCAAAAAGAGGACGGCATTTTTATCTCGCTTTCAGTTCTTTTATTCTTTCTTTCGCTTTCCCTATCCAATACGATTGAGATATCTCATCTGCCAATTCGATATATCTTTCGAATGAGCGGACAGCTTCTTCAGTCTGTCCGAGTTCAGCCTCCGCTTCTCCAAGCCCGAAATAGCAAGCGGTATTCGTCGAATTGACGGTTGACGACCTTCGATACGCGCGAATCGCTTCTTCAAATTCTCCGAGCTCGCGAAGCGCGCTTCCCATCGTGTTGTAGGCGTATTGGTACAGCGGATCATAACCGGTCGAAAGTTTGCATGCCTCAACCGCTTGTCTGAAATAATCATTTTTCCTGGTCGGACCGAAGCATTCCTTTTCTTTTTCTTTGTAGCCAAGTTCATTGAGAGCGAAGGCTATGCCATTCAGGATCTGCATTTGAGAACCGAGCTTCGGCGGAAAAAGCGTAAGGAATTGCCTTTGACCTTTTTTCACCCAAGAAAGCTTTCTAAGGTATTCATCTCCCAGAATGTCGATCATCAGACCGTCCGGCGTCGGATCTTTGGCGTACGCGACAACATCTTCGTATGTGAGCGGCGCGCCCGTTTTTGAAATGCCCCCGATCATTTCAGATGTTATGAATTCGTTAAAATTCGGAGCCATCATATCCCGCCACTCGATCGCGCCGTTGCTTAACACCAGCACGAGTATGGAATGCCTCGGAACATCTCCCACGAGATATTTTATCCCGATCTCATCCATGAGCGCCCCGCCCAAGAGCGATGCTCCCCGGCAGTTGAACATCTCTTCTTTTGTCAGCTCGGCCGGATGCTGGCAGTTCAAAAGAAAAGGAAATTCACGGACCACCATTTGTATTTTGTCCGCGATCTCCAGTTCTTTGTCCGCGACGAGATCAGCATCGCCCGTTTTTTTCACTTCTTCAAGCTCTTTGCGAAAAGTCTGAACGGGAAACGCCTCATACAGCGTTTTTTGCCCTTGCTTCCAATGAAGCAGCGCGTTCTTTACGTGTCTCAGCAAAGAGTCGAACGGCATTTTTTCGGCAAGAATATCAACTCCCTTTTCGAACAAAAAGTTCGCCAACGCGTTCCTTGGAGTTTCCAAGTTTCTTCTCGTTATCCGTTCCCCTTTCGGTTTTCCCGCAGTTTCAAGGATCGTTTCCATTTCTCGCATCCCGACGTCTTCGGGTATGAAAAGCGTTTCTTTTCCCACCCCATCCTTTTCAAGAATTTTTGACCCGCGTTTCTCCCACTCAGAGCGGATCAAAAATCGTACAGCAAATTTGTCGCCGAGCCATTTTTGGCACAGCACATGAAAAAGCGACCTGACGGCACCGTCGGCAAACGGCTGATCCTCGATCGCTTTTTTTCTTTCGGTTCTGTTATTTTCTTCGCGATCGTTCACCCCCGCCTCCCGCTTCGCAAGCCTGTTCGTATTTGTAGTTGAAATGTCAATGAATGACGTTACTGGCTATTCTACTACATGTTTATTATTTAGTCAAACGTCATAAAACAGCCGTATGCAAGTATCGAGGTCCGGCACCAAATGCATTTTCATCGCTTCTTTTGGAACGACCCAGGAAAATTCCTTATGGGCGACAGAATCGATCTTTACGGAATGATTTTCGTCCAAAGAAAGATGGTAGATGTGGTAGGTAAAATCATACTCCGGGTACCGAACGTACACCGTTCGCACTAATTTCGGAATATTCTTTTTTGCGCGGTACCCCGTTTCTTCTTCCAACTCACGAATCATCGCAGCGTCAGGAGTCTCACCCTTCTCGACTTTCCCCGCCGGAACGCCCCAGGTATTCCCTTGCGGTTTCGCGTCCTGCCGAAGAAGCAGTAAAAATTTTCCGTCACGTTCAAAAAAACAGCTGACGACTTCGAATTTTGGAACAAAATGTTCCGGAGGTTGAGGATAAATCATGATAGTTTCGATGTTTTCGTTTATATGGCGCCATTATAGCATATTTTTTGAGAATACAAATTTCTCCAGTCGCAAAAAACCGGCAAGACTTTTAAAAGTCTTGCCGGTCATACGATGATCAGAATCGATCGACATCGATCAATTTGATGTCAGCCAAGAGTTCCGGAAAATCTTCCGTATTGATATGCTTCCGATCTTCAAAAATTCTCATGCGTGCCTTCGGAAACGCCTTTTTGAAATATTCCATTGCGGCGAACGGAACGACGGGATCATCCTTGCTCTGATACAAATAGACTTTTTTTGTCCGTAATTTCATTTTTTTCGGCAAAGCAAAACTCGCCAGAGAATAACCAAACGCGTCTTTATCGGAACAGGCGGCGATCAAAAACACGCCTCGTATCTTTTTCGGAAACACGTTCTCCGAAAGATACTTCACCAGAAACGAACCGCCGAGCGAATGTCCGACAAGTAAAACCCCATCATGTAAAAACGGGATTATTTTTTCGAACACGATCCGCCATTCATGGTATTGTGCGTTCGCGCTGTTCGGCATCCCCGGAATTATAACTTCATACGCTTCTCCAAGCTCCGTCCGAAGCCACGGTTTCCAGTCACGCTTATTCGTCGTACATCGTTCTATATGAAAGGGAGAATTTTTCAGATTTTCCAAAAAGCTCTCATATGTTTCGAAAGTGTCGCCTCCACCCAATATAACAATTTGTTTTTGCATAATATCCTCCCGATGTTTACTACATTTTTACTGATTAACAAAATAACACAAAAAAGTAATTTTTGCAAATCACTGGGTCTTGTTACTTGGTTATTGTTGATTTTTTACAGAAATAAGACTAGCATAGCGGAAGGATAGAGAACATTACACGGGAGAAAATGAGATGCCGCATATAAACATCGAACAGATCAAAAAAACAGCCTCGTTTTTAAAACAACTGCCCGACAACGGGTGCGGACTTGATTTTTACAGCATCGGCTCCGGGGAGAAAAAAATTCGACTTTCCGACATGTACCCATCGCTTCACCACAAGGAAACGATAAATTTTTTCTTTTTCGCTTGTCTCCACCAGCACGGCTTTTGGTACGCTGACGAACAAGGATATGTTAAACCGCTAACCGGAATGATTAACGGAAAAGTCGAGAAAGGTTCCGATCTGCTTTGGAAAGTACTGATGAAAACACTTAACCGCGATAGTTCGGCGTTCTTCTCAGACAAACTCGCCGAAATCGAACCGGAAGAGTTGTTCACAAAAGTTCTTGCCGACGACAACGGACCAATCCCTTTCCCTGACACGGAAGAACGGTTCAAACTCACGCGAGCCTACGGACGCTGGCTGGTAAAGAATGGGAAAATTACGAACGATCTGGTCACAGAAGCGAACAAGCAAAAAACTCCACTCCTCTGTTTTACCAAAACATTACGGAGAGTCCCGGGTTTCGACAAAGACCCCGCTGAAAAAAAGAGCACATTGCTTGCAATGATTCTTGCAAACCGTCCGGAAAAATTTCTTGAAGTAAAAGATCCGTACAACTGGTCGCCGATCATTGATTATCACGTAATGAGGGTAGCGCTTCGACTCGGCCTCATCGAACTCGATAAAAACGAGTTGCGGGCAAACATCAACAGGCGCTGGGTGAATGCCGAAAAAGAAAGCGAGATCCGGTTCGATACGCATAACGCCGTAACCGATCTTATCCAATATTCAGGGCGCAGTATGGCATTTATCGACGAAAAAATGTGGCTGGCGAGAAAGTATTGCCCGGAAATGGAAAAACCAAATTGCGAAAAATGCCTTTTCTCGTCAATCTGTAAAAAAAGAACGGAACTCTTTCAACCGGTATATCGCACAACGGCATACTAGTGCCGCACTAATTTAGTTCTGTCATTGCAAATCATGGGACAAAGAAAGAACTATGGGTATAGTAAGCAACCACGCGCGGTCACAATTAAGTTAGTGTGGTACTAAGCAGAAACACCGATACTTCATGAAGTATCGGTGTGTTTTTTTCGCTTTCTTTCGTAAGAACAGCTTCGATTCACGCGTACCAAGAGGGGAGAGAATTTTTATAAGCAAATTTTTTAACAAAAAAATTTTATGAAAACAATGACTTGTAGAGAAATGGGCGGTCCATGCGACCACAAGATAACCGCGGAGACTGCGGAAGAAATGATGGATATGGGAATGAAGCATCTTAAAAAAGAGCACCCCGAAATGGGTAAAGAAATGTCAGAAATGAGAAAAGAAGAGAACGAAAAATGGAGAGCCGACTTTATAAAGAAATGGGATGCAGTGCCGGAAGACTTGTAAAATAGATACAGTAAAAAACTCTGCGATTCGAATCGCAGAGTTTTTTACTGTAATGTATTTTTCTCCTCCCGCTAATAATATTTTTTTAAATACGACTTTTTCCAAAAAACGGCGCGAGCGTCCCCCTCCTCGCTCGCGGTGCGGAGTTTTTGCGGCATGAGTCCATATCCGATGATTTCCGCTACCGCTTGTTTGAATTTTTCCTTATCGCGGCAAACATTCCCCCATTCGCATGCACGAGCGATCTCTTCAATGATGGCAATCTCAAATTCCATTGCCAATTCGTCCGTCTCCGCAACATTTTCTCGCATCTTTCTTTTCAACCTTCCGATATTGAGAAAAACACCGACCGATTCGACCGACAATTTATCGGTTTTGTCTGAATCCAATATCCGGAACAATCGCTCGCCGGAAAGATTTTTTTCATCGGAAAGCGAAAATATGGGTATAGAGTATCCGCCAATCTCTTCGGGTAATGCGGCGGTAAAAGAAATGTCTATTGGAAAAGCGAGTTTCACCTCCGCATGCTCCAGAAGACATTGCGCGGAGTGATAAGCACGGAGCACAACGAGTGCGGAAGGCTCGAGAATTTCTTCATTAAAGCCGTGCGGAACAAGAAGTTGTTTTACTTCCGAAAGATGCCGGGCAATCTTTTCTTTCCGGTCATTCAAAAACCATTCCTTCTCCGGCCAGAAAGATGTTTCTTTATTCGCGCTCGCATGAAGTTTTTTCATAGCCAACAATAACAGAATACCATGCCGACCAATTTCAAGCACGCAAACAGGCGCGGCAATTGCGGTCATTGAGAGAACGAATCCAAAATACGGCTCTATTAATATCTTTATGAGCGATGAGAAAAAGAAAATCGTTGAAATCGAAAAAATACTTGACATTTTATATTTTGTAGTGTATAATGGATACAGGAATACGGAATACCGTGCCAACACCGACAAGACAGCAGTACGAAACGACGGCAGAGCAAAACCGTCGAGACAGCAAGTACCGGCATTATCGGTACAAGGAAACACGAATTAACGGCAGAGCAAAGCCGTTCCAAAGGACAACAGGCGGGGATTAACATCCCCGCCTTATTTATTGTACCCGCGCCAAAAAAATTGACTCTGTACAACAATTATGGAATAATTTGGTCGACATTGTCCTTTTACATTTTACATTACTCTGCCATGGGGAGGCGTTCATGATAATTGATATACATTGCCACACCAGCGATCACAAACTTTGGGGACTTCATACGGAGTCCGCGACGATCGAAGACTTGGAAAAATACGCATTGCGGCACGGAGTGAAAAAGATAGTACTTCTTGCTACTTACTTCCCTCTTAAAAAAAGCGGACTGCATAATCGGGAACTTCTGCAAAGGATCGACGATAATGATCTTTTCATTGCTTTCGGAAGCCTCGATATGACCGGCGATATTTCCGCGGGAATTTTGGAGCTCGAAGAACTTATAAAGGGCGGAAACATTTCCGGCATTAAATTGTATCCCGGATATCAGGATTTCGATCCCGGCGGCGCAAAAGTTTTTCCCATGTACGAACTGGCGGAAAGCTATGACCTCCCGGTCATGTTCCACGGCGGAGAACTGCACGGATGCTGTCCAAGAAGCGACCGCGAAAAATTGCCGCTTCGGTGCGGGTTCGACCACTGCCGGCTCGAAGATCTGTCGCACCTGTCGCTCCCGCGAGCTATGATGCCCGCATTCGAAAAATTTCCCGGCGTAAAATTCATCGTCAGCCATCTCGCGAATCCGTCGTTCGAAGACCTGCGAACGGCCATGAAAGAATTTCCGAATGTCTATACGGATATCTCCGGACAATTCCTTTCGGGAACAGCGGAAGCAACGGATGAATATCGCGCATTCATAGCGAATGAGGTGAAAAAATTCATCGCGCTTCCGAACGGAATAAATCGGATCATGTTCGGCACAGACTTCCCCATTCAATCCTATGAAGATTCCGTTGATCTCGTGAAGCGGCTCGGACTGTCAAAAACCGACGAGGAAAAAATATTTTACAAAAATGCGTGTTCCGTGTTAGGCTTAAAATATGATGGAACGCGCAAAAAATATCCTCGTAACAGCCGGAGCGACAACCGTACCTATCGACAAAGTGCGGGCGATCACCAACATCTTTAGGGGACGCACCGGTACCGCGATCGCGGAATATTTCGCGGAGAACGGTTGCCGTGTGACGCTTCTTACTTCGAATCCCGCGCTCGCAAAAGAGAACGCGAACCTTACGGTCGAACCCTACAAAACCTACGACGATCTTATCCTAAAAATGGAAAAGCTCATTTCTGCGGGTTCGTTCGACACAGTTGTTCATTCCGCCGCCGTCAGCGATTACTTGGTCGAAGGCGTCTATTATATGAAAGACGGGGTCCTCACCCAAGTTTCGAATGACAAGAAAATTTCGTCCGAACATGCGGAGCTGTATTTGAAGCTCGGCCCGACAAAAAAGATCGTCGACCTTATCCGCAACCCGTGGGGTTTCCGCGGACAGCTCGTAAAATTCAAGCTTCAGGTCGGAATATCTGACACAGAGCTTCTTGATATCGCAACAAAGAGCCGCGCGCATTCCGACGCCGATTACATTGTTGCAAATTGTTTGGAATGGTCACACGAAAGAGCGTTCATCGTCGGACGAGATGATAAAGCGCATGAGATCGCGCGGAACGATCTTCCCAAAGAACTTTTTAACAGGATACTATCATGAAAATACTTCTCGGAGTAACCGGGTCTGTCGCGGCAACGCTCGCACCCAAAATGGTCGCAACATTCAAAGAGGCCGGCCACGAAGTGAGATTGGTGGCAACCGACCGCGCCGTATATTTTTTCGACCCGAAGGAAGTTGGCGAAAAAGTGTGGCGCGACAAAGACGAATGGAGCGAGGACGGATACCACAAAAATGACCCCGTTCCCCATATCGATTTCCATAAATGGGCGGACGTGTTCGTGATCGCCCCGCTCACCGCCGATACGCTCGCCGATATTGCGATCGGAAAAGCGGATAAATTCCTGGCATGCATCGCGAGAGCCTGGCCGAAAGACAAGCCGTTCATCATCGCCCCCGCCATGAACACTCACATGTGGCAGCACCCCATCACCGCGGAACAGCTCGGAAAGATTGCCACCTGGTTCCCGAATTTCAAAGTCGTCGAACCAATAAAGAAACGCCTCGCCTGCGGAGATATCGGAGAAGGAGCGATGGCGGATATCGCAACCATACTATCGACCATCGAAGCTTCTCACACATAGCAAAAAGAAGAACCCGCCTCGCAATATGTGCGAAGCGGGATTTTTTGTTGGTGATGACTCACACCCCGTCATTCCCGCAGATCCGCCAGCTGGCGGAGGGAATCCATAGTTTGTCGCGCTAATCATGGATTCCCCTTTTCAGGGGAATGACAACGAACAGATTTCAGTGTTTTTTTTGGTTAAAATATACAAAGTGTGAGTCATTACTTTTGTTTTATTTGACGCCTTAATGTATATGTGATATAATACAATCAGACAGTAATTTTCAACATAGAGGAGCAAAAGCTCATGAATACCGATACACCCGTCTATGAGGTCCGGGAGAAGATCAACCTCACAAGACAATCACAACTGCTGGCCGAACATGCCGGCATTACCGTTTACGATATTATTCCGCTTGCTGAGGATATCGCGACAGCGGAAAAAGATCGCTTTTCGCTGGAAATCGATAAAGTTCAAAAAAATGCAAAGCGATACGCCGCGTACGCTATCATGTGTTTCGAGATGGTAACGCATGGAGAGGTCGCCTTCCCGGTGCTTGATGTTCCCATACTTGAAGCAAAGGAAGGAAGAGGCCTTGCTATCCCAAGGGAAACAACGTACGAAGTCGGCTGCGACGAAACCAACACGCCGGAATTTTTATACGAAAGCGGAACGATCGCAACGGGATGCTATCTCGAACTGACCGGCCGCGAGAAAACATTGCTCGACAATACCGAGTTCGTGCAAGGGGCGCTGCAGCGAAAAAAATATCTACAGAAGTCTTTCGAGGAAGCAAGAAAGCTCCCCGCAGGAACCGAAAGACGTGCTGCGATAAGAAAAATACTCGACGGCAATTGATTGACAAATTGTATTGTTAATGATAGAATGAAAATCGGGTTGAAACCCATTTTCTTAAAAATTACTACGGGAGTAATGAAAATGATAGAAACAGTGATAGCGGTATATTTAGGCAGTCTTCTTTTGGGCGGATTTTGGGTAGCAGGAAAAACAATCGAAACCAAAAACCTGCCTATACCTGTCCGCATACCAAAAAAATAATGAGGGGGTATCCCCCACTACATCATAAAGCTCCGGGCAACCGGAGCTTTTTTTATTTATTTCATTTTAACATTAGACATTTGGATTTTTATTAGGAATTAGATATTGGGAATTAGAAATTATTTATACGTCAAACGAATGAGTATATCTTTATCGCGACATCGGTACTATTTTAAAAAAGCGCGTGTTGTGAGTTACTGGTACTGTATATAGCTCGGCTGCGGCTGCAATTTCAAAACTTCTACGGGGGTGAGTACGTGCGTGCTCGGCGGAAGAAGGTCGTTTTTGTAAAATAGTTTGAACCCTGCGAACTGCACCGGCTCCCCCGTAACGATCTGGCGATACGTATTCCTTTTTTTTGCCGGATCGCCCCAGCCGTCCATGTCTATTACGATCTGCACCTCAGGCAAGGGCTTAATGCGTTCGTAATTGGTCACCATGTCATACGTAAAACGATGAATGACAAGGATCTTCGGAGGAAGATTGTTTTCTCTGACGAGTTTCGCCAAATACTCGGCGGTATAATTTATATCCGCCGCATCCATGCTGCCGATAACCGTTCCCGGCCGCTTCCCTGTCTTCATGGAAAATTCCGGATCGATTCCAAAGTGTACGTTCGGCATTTTCAAATATTTTTCAAGCAGCGGCAATTCCGATTCAACCGTACTTTTTCCCACCTGAATATCCAGAAACACCAGCGCGTTTATTTTTTTCGCCATGCGGAGCACTTCGTCGATCTGACTATCAGGCATTCTAAGCCGGTATTTGCCGTCCTTTCCCGCACTTTCCTGCGCCGTTACATCAATATAATGAAGCGCGGGGATAACGGGAGTCGTCGGATCCGCTTTCTCCCACTTCTTCACTTCGCTCTCCAATTTTTTGAGCATGACATCTTCGGGATATTCTCCCAGCACCCCCATACCCTTGGAATACAGATTTCCATAATACGCCACGATGCGAGAAAAAGGCAGAATGGCCCCCGCGTTCGGATACACGGTTTTTGCCGGCCAAAGCCGCACCGTCGTAGTCGAGGTCGTTGACGCATAGTTCGCAAGCGCGATCATTTTTTTATCATACAAAACTTTATCCAAAACAACCGGAGCTGGAATAACCTCCATGGGTTCCGGTTCATTATTTTTTGTCTCCCCTTTCACGATGTTCGGCGTCGAGGTCGCATTGTTTCCGAACGAAGGATCCGCACGCTCTGCAAGCACGAGGGCGACGACGAGAAAAAAGAGAACGCCAAGCACCCCCAAATACACACCCGTCCTATTTCCCCGATTAGGAGATTGTAGTGAATCCATACTATATTTATACCACGCGAGAGCCAATACTGAAAATCATTCCGGCCCACACGCAACATTATGTGGTTCCACTATATGCTGTCTAAAAACGCTCTGAAATTAAACGGTACCCCGTAAATAATTTTCAATTTACGAATTTTCAATTTTCAATCAATTTACAATATTACAATAATAAAATTTTCAAACACGACACGGTTGTTCGGGTTTGAAAATTGATTATTGAAAATTCATTGAAAATTGCAAAATTGTAAATTGAAAATTATTTTTTACACAAACTTCATTGCATATGTCCTTTTAAAACCATGTGTTGCGCATGACCCCATTTTTCCCTTGTTAAAAAAAGATGAGATGTTACATTAGCTGTATGGAAAATTTACGCAAAGAGAGAAAGATCACCAGGGGTGAGATCGTCGCGGACCTTATTTTTTTCTGCATATCGGGCATCGTGACTTTTGTTTTTGTTTTCTTCTTCGACATTCATCGCAGTTTTTACACTTGGCCGTTCGATATTAAATTCATATTTAAAGGGATCATGCCTTATTTCGTACTCGTCCCAATCGGAACGATTATCGGTTTCATCCTGATCAAGCTGTTCATCTACGCGGTCAAACGCGAAGAACATTTGCCATGATCTCGCTAGGGCAGCCCTAGCGAAAACTCCCCAAGTGTAACCCTTAAGAATTAAGGTGCGCGCAGTGAGCCTGAGCGAAACAAATTCACCGTATTTTAATTAATTTCATAGTATACTGAACCTATGGAAAACTTGGAAAAATTTTTTGAGGACGTTTTTGTAAAAAAAGCCCCGTATCAATTACCCGTTGGGGTGAAAGGATGGCTCGTTAAATTTGCGCCGTGGCTTGTGATTGTCTCGGTTATTCTTTCTGTTTTTTCTCTTCTCTCAATGTTGACTCTTGAGTCGTATCTGGGAAGAGTCGGCGTCGCGATTGGTGTGTCCCTCGGGCTACGCTACTATCTTGGTATCGCCGTTTTTGCGGTGCAAACGCTTATTATCGCCGCTTCTTTTCCGGGACTGAAAAGCAAACACACAAGCGGCTGGCGAATGCTCTACTATTCCGCACTTCTCTCCGTCGCCTACGCCGTCGTCTCTTCATATTCCTTCGGCAGTATTATCTTCTCTCTCGCAGGAAGCGCCATCGGACTCTATATCCTATTCCAAGTAAAAAGCTATTACACAGAGACGGGAACCGCGGGAGTGCTTGCGGAAAAAGTGGAAGCAAAAGTGCAGGAGGTTGCGAAGAAAATACAATAATTTTTAAAAATTATTTTTTGCGATCTCTTCCAACAGGCGTTCATCGAGGCCATCGGACTGTTTGCGGTAATGCATTTCAATAATGCTCGCCCCTTCATGCGCGTGTAGATAATCTTTCTTTTCTTGCGACATGAGAAATCTTTCGTGCACCTCATGAAGCAGAATAATCTTTCTTTCGTGGGGATCAAGAACTTCTTCGACCCACACTTCATTTCTTGGAATAAAATGATACACAAGGTCGTGCCCGCCATAACCGTACTCCAAGCGGTATATTCCCCTCACTATTTCTCCGTCGACGAGCCACACAGAAAGACCATCATTGCTGTATTTCTCAAGCCTGTGCTTGCGGATCTTTCGAAGCGCTTCTTTGCGGCAATGATGAGAGTCGAGTATTTTCCGTATGGCCGCGCATCGCCTTCTGTCGCGGAGTTCGACTTCGTCCGCCTGATTTTCTACGTCTTCGAGTTTCTTCCCTTCCGCCACGCTTTTCAATTCAAAATCGACATTTTCCAAAAAATATTTCCATTCCTCCTCGTTCGTGTCTTTTTCCACCCATACTTCGTCCTGCGGAATGAATTTGTACCGCGCATGATACCCATGTTCGGTAAAGTCATCGGAAAGGTCGCGCCTGACCAGCGCCCCGTCAACCAACCATACTTCGTGGTCATCCAGATTACCGATCTTTTTTATATAAACGTGATCGTTTAGTTTCATAAAGCCATTATACCAAAAATTTGTATGTTTGCGAGAGAAAGGTATAATGATGACATGTCAAAATCCAATCAAATATTAATCGAGAAGGACATTACAGAAGACCTTGTCCGCGAAATCGCAATAATGGAACGCGAAAATTTCCATGAGGTTTTTCATATATGTCATGAGGAATTACGCGACACGCTGCACGAGCCAAGCGCCATTAATGTCATTGCCTATGACGAAAACGAACATATCGCGGGATATCTTCTGGCAATGGATTTTTCCGAAGAATTTGAGGACCTGAAAAGCGCGGATCCCGGGATTGAAGATATTCCGGGAGCAATTTATTTGCATTCCATCGTAGTTCGGCAAGATATGCGGGGAAAAGGAGTATTCGGAAAACTGATTAAGACGTTCCGTGATTATTGCCCCGATAAAACGGTAGCTCTGCATGCAAGCACGAAGAACGCGAGCAGTGCCGGGTTCCAAAAATACGGCGCAAGATTCATAAGAACCGTCGAGAATTGGTACGGAACGGGAGAAGCGTTTGACTACCTCATCTTTGATTCAAATAACTCGCGCTAAACTTCTGTAAATTTAAAACAACGATTTTCTGTAAATAATTTCTAATATCTAATTCCTAATTTCTAACAAAAATCCTAATGTCTAATAAAACAAACTGTTTAGGCATTTGGTAATTAAACATTTTATTAGAAATTAGGTATTAGTAATTAGAAATTCAATAATGTGAGTAGAAAAAATTATCAACCCCTAACTTATATATACTCTCTTGAAACCCTTAAACTTTCTCTTCGTCTCATACGTCGGCCTGCATATCGATCTTGCGTGGATCGTACACAAAGAAGGCCATGAGGTGAAATATTATATTGACGATAAAGATGAACGAGACCTCGGGAACGGATTCGTCCCAAAAACGAACAACTGGCGCGCCGAGATTGACTGGGCGGACGTCATCGTATTCGACGACGTTTTAGGCCATGGTACGCTCGCGGAAGAAATGCGGAAGAAAGGCAAGGCGGTCGTCGGCGGGACGCCGTACACCGACATGCTCGAAGATGACCGTTCATTCGGACAAAGCGAGCTTAAACGATACGGCGTAAACATTTTGCCGTACAAAAACTTTACCGATTTTGATGAAGCAATCAAATATGTCGAAGAACATCCGTGCGCGTACGTTATCAAACCCTCCGGCGAAGCGGCGAACACGAAACACTTGCTTTTCGTTGGCATGGAAGACGACGGTTCCGATGTAATCGGGCTTCTCCAAACCTACAAAAAAACATGGGCCGACACCATCAAAGTTTTTCAACTGCAAAAAAAAGTCACGGGAGTAGAAGTTGCAGTCGGCGGATTCTTCAACGGCAATCGCTTCCTCGAACCGATCAACATCAATTTCGAGCACAAAAAGCTTTTCCCTGGAAATGTCGGACCCTCCACGGGAGAAATGGGAACGAGTATGTTCTGGAGTCAGCCGAACAAACTTTTTAACAACACACTGAAAAAACTGGAACCAAAACTCCGCGAAGAAAAATTCGTCGGATACATCGACCTGAACACAATCGTCAACGGTTATGGAATTTATCCGATCGAATTCACCTCTCGCTTCGGGTACCCCACGATACAAATACAATGCGACGGCATCACCACTCCGATTGGACAATTCCTCTACAACCTCGCCACAGGAAAAGATGAAAATTTCAAGGTCAAAAAAGGATTTTCTGTCGGCGTGCGCATTACCGTCCCCCCCTTCCCGTTCGAAGACCGGAAGACCTATGAAATGTTCTCGGAAGACGCGGGTATAATTTTCAAAAAGAAAGAACAGCTTGACGGCATTCACATCGAAGGAGCCCATATTATAAACGGGGTCTGGTCGGTCACCGGAGTGGACGGGTGTGTGTTGATTGCGGTCGGACAAGGTACGACCATGAAGCAGGCGCAGACGCAAGCATATCGTCGCGTACAGAACGTTCTCATTCCGAACATGTACTATCGAAGCGACATCGGCGACAGCTGGTCCGAAGACAGCGACCGGCTTTTAGGTTGGGGATATTTGTCGGAGGCATAAGAACTTAAATAATTTTCAATTTACAATTTTTCAATTTTCAATAAATTTTCAAACAACAATTTTCAATTTTTAAACACAGACAACGCCAGTACGTTTGAAAATTTTAATATTGAAATATTGGAAATTGATTGAAAATTGAAAAATTGTAAATTGAAAATTTTTAAACAACATCTCGTTTTTTAAATTTATGCAAAAAATATAATTTTATGAATTTAGAACAGCTACCCGAACAGACCCAAAAACAACAGCCGGAAAAAATTATTCCGGCGACGCCGCATTTACGCTATATAGAAAAAACGCTTTCTCTGCTCGGGACGGAAACAGATGAGAACGGTAGCGAAACGAATTGGAAAAATCTTTCAGAAAAAGTTGGGGCGTGGGATTCAGGACTGGAACTTTCGGATAACATTCGCGAGATAGTGCGAGAATATGTACTCTTGAAATTGCCGAGCGTTAAAGAAAAAATACCGTCCATTGCGGAACTGCCCGATGATAAAATGCTCAACGCGCTTGTAAACGGATGGTTTGAGGAACTCGGCGAAGAAATTGGAGGCAAAAGAAAAGAGGTGCTTATGTCAGTCCTCGCACATATTACGCGCAAAATTGAAACGCGCATTTGGAAACAAGTCATCGAAAAATCCGAAGCGGAAGATTTGAAAAAACTCGGACTCAATGAAAATCTTCGCCAACCGATGATTGACTCACTTGATGCCTCCGTCAAAGCTGACCCGCTTTTTATACGTTATCTCGCCTATACACAACTCGCACCGGAAACGCCCGATGGTGCAGAACCAACCAACCCCGTCGGACCGGATGAAAAACCGCACACCTTCGCGGAACTTTTTCCGCACGAAATGCAATTCATTGAAACAAAACTCGCCAATCTCGGAAAAAATAACGAGTTATGGAAAAACGAACCCGGAGCCAAAGAATTTTCTGAATATATGATAACGTTATCAGAATATCTTGGAGAAAAAGACCCAAACAAAACGGAGGAATTGCGAAAAATAGCTTTAGATAAATTTAATGCTGTAACAAAAACCGAATTTCCCATCAATATAGTTTCTCCTGTCGGCGGATACGAAAATGTCGAAGGGTACTATAAACCTCCTTATGTCGACCCCGAACTGCGCGTAGTTGTTCGAACCGAAGATTCAAAAAAGCAAGAAGAACAGTTTCAAAATCTTCAAAAAACTCTCGCCGACAATCTCGCTCTTCTTGATGTTTCCCAATTTTCTGAGAACATGAAGAAACAGACCGTCCGAAATTATTTGTCCATCGGGTCATATGGAGTAAATCTTACTTTTAAAGCGGCCGCACAATCTGATCCGGCGATAATGATGTTTTTGGACGAACAAATCAAGTCGTATGATAAAAATTTAAAAAAGTTCCTCCCTCTCGTTGAAAGTTCCGAAAAAACTTTTGAAGGAATTTCCGCGGAACAAATCGAAGAAATGTCAAGAACGGATACGGAACTTCACGAATTTTCACATAGTGTCTATCCAGGATTAACCCCGGAAGCGGAACGACTCGGTCCCGAACAGCAAATGATTGCGGGAGAGCTAATGGCGGAATCAATACATCGCGGCATAGTAAAAGAGCTTATGAAAAACGGTTCACTTCCCTACACCGAAGAACAATATATCGCCCAGTCCATTAGCATGGCTTTCCAATCAATCGACGGGAATACGCCCGATGACGAATATTTCCAAGCGGACACTTTCGTCTTAAACGGACTTTTTGAAAAAGAAATCGCGGAGTGGAACGGCGAGAAAATTGCTATAAAAGATAAAAATGCTTTTTTTGAGTATTACAAAAACAACGCCAAAGAGATTATCGCCCTTTATGAAGACCGCGAAATGAACCCTGCGAAAGCAAAAAAATGGCTCGCCGAAAAATGCACCCCCGGAGCAAAATTACAAAGCGTGATTGACTTTCTTAAAAAGCAAAACGACGTTGAGTAAGTTTTTGCCGTCACTCGTCGTATTCTTAAATCTTAAATCTTAAATCTTAAATCGTTAATATGAAAACAGGAAATTCTTGGATGCATCCGGCGCTCGAAGTGAGAACTTCTCAATCGGAAGGCAAAGGGGTGTTCGCAAAAGAGCAAGTAAAAAAGGGTGAACGGCTGGCAATATTCGGAGGAAGCGTCATGACGATTGACGAAATGTATAAGCTTCCCGAGCATATGCAAAGCCACGTCATGCAGATCGAGGAACGATTCGTATTCGGCTGCAAAGAGACCGTCCCGGAAGATACGGACTATTTCAACCACAGCTGCGATCCGAACGCGGGATTTCACGGCCAAATATTTCTCGTCGCCATGCGGGATATCAGTAAAGACGAAGAGATCACTTTTGATTACGCCATGATTATTTCCGAATCCGCGGAAAACACGATCAAAGAGGATATCGACATGGATTGCAATTGCGGCGCGCCGAACTGCCGAAAAAGGTTCACGGAAAACGATTGGAAATTACCCGAGCTTCGAGAAAGATACAAAGAATATTTTTCCGAATATTTAAAACAAAAAATACGCAAAGAGCAAGGTGAGCAATAGAATGATCAAGTGATAAACGGATATCCGTGCGCACATAAAGTTTTGCATCAAATAATTTCCAATTTTTAATTTTTAAGTGAGTGAGCGAAACAAAAGTCGCAGCTTTTGTTTCCGAACGAACGCAGAAAATATAAGAGTGAAACTGCTTTTATTTTCAATCAATTTTCAATATTTAAATTTTCAAACACTACGGAACTGTTCGGGTTTGAAAATTGGAAATTGTTGTTTGAAAATTTATTGAAAATTAAAAATTGTAAATTGAAAATTTTATTGTTATACTAGGCAAACTTACAACAAAAAAATAAGTCAATAATCATGTCCAAAGACCCCGAAACAATAGACAAATCGTGCTATAAGGTTAAACGCGGCATTTCCGGCCTCGGAATTTTTGCGCAGAAAGAAATAAAAAAAGGCTCATGGATCATCGAGTACGTCGGTATTCTTCGAAAGAACGAAGACGTAATCGGCGACACCACCAAATACCTGTTCGACCTAAACGGAAAAATGACGCTCGACGGCAGCCCCAGGTATAACACGGCACGGTATTTCAATCATGCCTGCAAAGGATGCGAAAATGCCAAATGGCAGATCGTGAACGACCGCATCTACATCCGTTCCATCGCAGATATCAAACCCGGAGACGAGATCACTTTTGATTATGAAAGCGAATATTTTGACGCCTATATAAAACCACACGGCTGCAAATGCCGAGGGTGTAAAGCCAAAACCGCTGGAAAATAAAGAAACAAATACACAGGACTACCCTGTGTATTTTCAAATCCACACAGTACCTTGCAATACATAGTACTATGTGATATACTCCCATTATGACCGAGAAAAAACAAAATGAAATGCGAAGCGAACTTGAGGCCGCGAAGGCAGATATGCGCCGCGGAATGCTTGAGTTCGTCGCGCTGCTTATTATCTCTCACGGAAAAATCTACGCGTCGGACATACTGAAAGAATTAAAACTCGCGGACCTGCTCGTTGTGGAAGGTACACTCTATCCCCTACTCTCCCGCCTTCGCTCGGAAAATCTGCTGGAATACACATGGGAAGAGTCCAAGTCCGGGCCGCCACGGAAATACTATACCCTCACCCGGCTCGGTGAAGAAAACCTCACGCAGCTCAAAACCGTTTGGAAATCGTTGATAAAGTCTATTGACGTGTTAACCAATAAAAAAAATTAGACTAGGGGGTCTTCCACAAATAAATACGTGGATGCCGGGTCAGGCCCGGCATGACGGGACAGAAATATATTCGAAATAAACCAAATATATGAAAAAAACAATTTCAATTTCACTCGCTTCGACGCCGTTCATTATCGAGGAGGATGCATACCAAACGCTCGACCGTTATCTTTTGGGGATCAAAATGCATTTTTCGGGAAACCCGGACCAAAGCGAAGTCGTCGGCGACATCGAAGCGCGGATTGCGGAGCAATTTCTTGAAAGCGGAAAAAGTGTCATTTCATCCCTTGAAGTCGATATCGTCATCACATCGATGGGCGGTGTTGACGAAATCGGAGCGAGCGAAAAAAGAGGAAAAGATAGCGCGAAAGAAACATCGAAAGATACCGAGAAACACGAACAAAAAATAAAACACTTGTACCGGAACCCCGATGATAAAGTCGTGGCCGGAGTCGCATCGGGACTTGCCGCCTACTTCGGTGTCGATGTCGTCTGGGTCCGTCTCGCCTTTGCCCTTTTCATTTTCCTCGACGGTTTCGGACTTCTTATCTATCTCATCCTTTGGCTCGCCATGCCGGAAGCAAAGACTGCTTCACAACGGCTTGAGATGTCCGGAACCCCCGTCACCGTCGAAACGCTTACGGAAAGATTGAAAGAAAGAGTGGAAGAAGTAAAAAAAGATAAAGGTTTTTTTGAACGAGTATTTATAACACCCTTCAAAGGAATAATAAAAATACTTTCTTTCTTCTTCAAAAAAATTCTTCCGTTCGTTGCCGGCGTCATTGGTTTTATTATTTCATTTTTAGCGACAATAGGACTTCTTGCTCTTACGACAGCATTCATTCTGATTCTCATCCCCGCCGGACGCGAATATATCGATATCCCCATGCAGGCAGTGCTCTCGCCCGGTCTGTTCGGTGTCGCCGCCGTCTCCGGTTATTTTGCGCTTGCCATACCGATACTCTTCGTCATCTTCATTGCAAATCGAATAATGAAACGAGGGCGAACAGTGAACGGACCGGCGTTCTTCATTTTTTTGGGAATGTGGCTTCTCTCGCTTATGACTGTGGCCGTCTCGGGATTCATTGTTATCGCGAAAAACGCGGAATACATGTCGGCAAGTCCTCTCTATCGCGAAGAAACGCGCAATGTTGAGAACCTCGCCCCTTTCACAATAATATCCGCAACAAACGGACTTCATGTAACTTATACGGAAGGCGCGTCGAGTACGGTTACTGTTACCGGTCCCGCAAAGTATATTGACGACGTGATTGTCGTGTCCAAGAACGGGACCCTTGAACTCCGCCCGCAGAAAAAAGAAAAGTTACTGTTTTGTTTCTTCTGCCAAACAAATATTCCAAGCGTAATGGTGACTGCACCTGGCGTTACCTCATTTATGGGAGAGAACGGCGTCACATATGAAGCAACACTCACAGGCACTTCGACCAAAACCGAGATATCTCTTTCGAACGCCGCTCACGGAATATTCTCAGTGAACACGGGTGACCTCACGGCAAAAGCCGAGAATGGCGTCTATTTGGAGATCCGTGGCACAGCAAGTCACACAACGCTCACCGCAAAGAACGCCGTCAACATCGACGCGTCAGAACTTACAGCAACATCAGCATCCATAAATGCAGAAAACGGTTCAAGCGCCGAAATCGGAAAAACGGAAACGCTGGATGCAAAAGCACACAACGCTTCCTCTGTGCGATACGAGAATACAAAGATACTCACCGCCAATCCAACGAACGGTTCGACCATTACAAAAAACTGAGTTTTCGGTTACCGACTTCACGACGCCGTTCCTGTACGAACACACCGACCGAACTAACAGACGGGGGTTTTCCCATGCACTATTCGTATTTTTTTTGTACTATATAGTTACCTTAGTAATTATTTTTATATTATATGAACAGAGACGAATTACATTCGATCGCGGAACAGCTAATGGCCCCCAATAAAGGAATACTGGCGGCGGATGAAAGCGTTGTTTCCGCAAACAAACGTCTCCGTGCCGTCAACGTCGCAGGCTCAAAAGATAATCGCCGCAGATACCGGCAGCTGTTTTTTTGGATACCGGGTATTGAAGAAAATCTCTCCGGCATTATTTTGCATGACGAAACGATAAAACAGAACGACGAGAATGAAAAACCGTTCGTTCAAATTTTGATAGATAAAGGGATTATCCCCGGCATTAAAGTCGATGCGGGAACGGAGGATCTTGCTTTTTTCCCAAAAGAAAAGATCACCGAAGGGCTCGACGGACTTCCCTCCCGCCTGAAAAAATATCATAAAATGGGAGCGCGTTTTGCAAAATGGCGCGCGGTTATCACTATCGGCAACAATACACCGACAAGCGCGTGCATTGACGCAAATGCACACGAACTTGCACGCTATGCGGCGTTGTGCCAAGCGTCCGGCATCGTACCAATCGTCGAACCGGAAGTTTTAATGGACGGAAAACACACCATAGAACAATGCGAAGAAGCTACGACGCGCATACTGAAACATCTGTTCTCTGAGGCCGAAAAATACCGCGTGGACATGGGCGGACTCATACTTAAATCGAACATGATCATATCGGGAAAAAAATGCAAAGCGCAGGCAACCGCGGACGAGATCGCCGAAGCTACGTTGCGCACATTCCATGCGACGGTTCCCGTTGGACTCGCGGGTATCGTTTTTCTCTCGGGAGGGCAAGGCGCCGCGCAAGCGACGGAAAATCTCAACGCTATCAGTAAAAAAAACCAAGGACCCTGGCCGATGACTTTTTCCTACGCGAGGGCGCTCCAAGGACCTTCACTTGAGATCTGGCGCGGTGATGACACAAAACTTCTCGAAGCAAGAGAAATATTCTTAAAAAGATTGCGCCTCACCGCAGCGGCGAGGAATGGAATGTATACCTCAGAGATGGAGTAAACAAAAAAACAAATGCTACGAACAGTGTGTTTACTGTCCGCGATTGATTATCTCCTTTAACTCCATGAACGTATCGGCGATGCCGATTACGTTTTTATGTTCTTCCCGTATGAAATAGCTTCGATCGTGAGCTCCCCATGTGACGGCAACGGTCGGAATTTTGGCTTCATCCGCTTCGCGTATGTCTCCGAGTGTGTCGGTCACAAAGAGTGCTTCTGTGGTGCCGAGCCCGTATTTTTCTTGCATTATTTTGAATTTTTCAACTTTGCTTTTTGATATTTCCGCCGTTCCAAAAAAGTCGAACAAAGAAGCCACCCCCGCGAGTTCAAGCATGGGGACGCTGTTCTTAATGTATGCCGAAGTATTAAGCGCGATAATATATCCTTCTTTGTGGAGTTCCGTAAGCAGTTCCTTCGCCCCTTCGTACAAGAGCGATTTTAATTTATTTTCTGTGTGCAACGCTTTGCGAGCTTCCGCTTCTTCTTCTGTTTTTATTTTTTTCGGCAAGGTAATATTTTTCAGTTCTTCGTGAAAATTCCCGCACAATATTTCCTTTTGCAACTCCTTAGTCATTCCCTCGTATCGATCCATCAGATATTGTTCCGTAACGGCAACAGAATCCAACAAAACCCCATCAAGGTCGAAAATTATCATTTTTCTTTTCATGTTGCGATAATAACACGATAACCGTCTAAATGAAACAAATTTTGACATTATTATAATATAATGTTAAGCTCAAGACAGGATTTTTGTTAATTTAATACGGAGAATGAAACAATGTTGACACGCGATAAAGTCTTAGCAACGATACTCGGTGCCGCCGTCGGCGATGCACTCGGGATGCCGGTCGAGGGGTGGTCTTTCCAAAGGATTAAAGAGAAGTACGAGAGAATTACCCGACTACTTCCGCCAAAAGATCACAAATATTTTTCTGAAAAGCCTGCGGGCTGGTGGACCGACGATACTTCACTTACTTTGGCGATTTTGAAATCGCTTACGGAAGTCGGTGGCACCAATTTGGAAAATATAATGAACCACCAACTGGAAGAGTACGAAGCGAACAAAGATGGTTTCGGCCCAAAAACAAATACAGCACTTTCCATTGAACGATACAAAACAAAAGAGAAAGGATGGTGGTGCGGAAATAAGGAGGCTAAAGGCAACGGTATTGCAATGAAATCCTCGCCGTTTGGTCTATATCTTGAATATATTTCATCAACGCGTTCTGGTGAGATTCTTGATATATCGCAAAACGATCTCGGAAAAAATATCCTGAATATTTCCTTCGTCAGCCACGCCAATAATTTATCCTTTGCTTCGGGAATGGTACAAGCGCAAGCGGTCAAATGTTGCCTTGAAAACAAAGTTTCGATCTTTGATCTCATGTGCAACCTGGTAGGCATGGCTCTGATCTGCGAAAGCACCGAAGACCACACACTATCAAACCGATTATGCGATGTTAGACGTTTCGCAACATGGTTTAGGAATGGTCCTCCGGAAGACATATTTTTAACGGGGGAAGGGTTTAATTTTGGAAAAGGCGGCTACTATATTCCGGACTCGCTTCCCTTCACGTATATGTTCTTCTTGCGTAATCCCTGCAGTATCGAATCCCTCTTTGATCTCGTTTCCGCCGGCGGAGATACCGACACGAACGGCTCGATGTGTGGTGCGCTGCTCGGAGCGACAAACGGGATGAAGCTTTTCGAGAGACATGAAGACCTTATCGAAGGACTCTGGAGAAAAGATGAGATTATCGACGCAGTAAACGCATTCTGTGACAAGTTTGAAATTAAATAAAAAAAGTAAACCCCCGACATAATGTCGGGGGTTCTTATATTATTGCTCGTTTTTTATCAGCTTCTTTTCTTTCTTTTTGGTGTGACGTGGATCCACGCCTTAAATATCGCAAAGAATATGAAAGCGAGCCCGCCAAAAACGGGTAGGCATCCGTTGCAGGCGATGAACGCGACAATCAGTGCTAGAGCCGCGGCATAAGCCGTATCAACGAGCCAAGACAGTAATTTTTCTTTCATGACTCCTCCTCTTTTTGTTCAAATTCTCTCTGATTTTATTATATATATTTTTAATTAAATTGTCAAATATCATTTCGAGCGTTCTGTTTCTCATGAAAACTTCATGTATTTACCTGAGAATCTCTGGAGAAAAATAAAAAAGCAAACATTTCGGAGAAAACCCATGAACAAGACTAACGGCAACTTTATTCAAGGTTCCCTGCTCGATACAGACGAACAATTTTCAGAGAGTAGAGATGAAGCAATCTCGGAGTGGTTCCAAAGAAGCCCAAGCGAAAGCCGTTTTTTCCTTCCCTCTGATATTACTCTTATGGGGAAAAATGAATTTTCGGAGGAAACGGCGGATATCCTCGCCAGATGGTAATAAGATAAGTAATGAAAGCGCACCACAAAACCGGGTGCGCTTTTTGACATGAAAATTTGAACGGTTTTTACTTTTTCTTTTGTTTTTTCGGCGGTTTCTGTTTTTTTGACGAGTCCGTCTTTTTCTTTTTCTTAAACCTCGACAAAAGGAAAAGCTCTAAAAGTACCATAAAAGTTATTTGTGTTATACTGTTATACTTACAATCCTCTCGCCAAGCGATGAGTATTTCATGAGCATATGTAAAACCCTACAAAAAACCGAGTCGGTCACAAGCAGAGCCAAACCCTATTTTTTTCGAACATTGGAAAATTTTAGCCCATCCGCCGAACCGCCATCCGAAAGATGGGCTAAAATTTTCCAACGTTCGCCGACAAAATCGACTATTCAGGTTATGGAAATGCCGGTGGTTCCTGATAATTTTCCTCGACCAAACGAATCAATTCTTTTATCATACCCTCGTGCTGTTTTTTTTCCTTTGCCATACAAAGAAGAACATTTCGATCTTCATGAGAAATCATACCCTTAGCTTTGGCATAGGAGCCGGCGGACTCTTTTTCTTTCCCATAAACACCGTTCAGTTCAGACAATAAGGTTTCTTTGGGCTGCGAATAATTTTGCTTGATCATATTTGTTTATGATATCTCTTACCAATTCATAATGTCGGCAAGAATCACCGCTTAACGTATTAATTATTTTTAAAAACTCTTCGCGTTTTTCCTCCGGAAAACGGGCGATAAACTCTTCTTCTTTGAACATTTCGTAAAACGAAATGAATTCCCTTTCTAATTGTTCTTGTTTAACCAACCTTCTGAGAATATTTTTCATATATATTTCGTATCTGCTTTTTATAATGAGGTCCTTTTTGTAATCAAGAAAATTCTTTCGAGTATGCCTATAGTGTACAACAACAGGGATAAAATCCAGATAAAATCTCTGCAAAACAAAAAGCCCTAAAAATAGGGCTTTTTTGTTTGTTTGAGGGCCTAGGAATGAGTTATCCACAGGGTATATTGACGCACTACGTCTTCGAAGGAGGTGTATGCTAAAATTAACCCCCCCCACTCGAAATTTGAAATTTCGGTATAATTTTAATCTCTCAATAATCACAGTGATTATATTTTTGAGGTTGGCCATAACATCCGTTTGTGTCTTTTATCGGCGGCTCATATGTTCACTTCGTCTGGCGTCAATGCTGTGCAGGTATAACCATGCAGATCGTACGGTAAAGGAGTATTAATAGAGATAGCGTCGGTAAACGTCGTTTCCGCGAGTTTTTTCCCTGTGCCGTCAAAAAACTCATTCGTACCGGTAAAACCTCCGCCTCCACCGACTTTGTAAATTTCTTCTTTTCCTTTCGAACAATACACCAAGACACGGACCAGTTCATTGGCATATGTGTCGTACGCTTTGATAACACTCACAGGAATTTTTTCCAGTTTTTTGCAGTCTTGCCCGCGACAAGAAAGAGGTTTTCGATATTCTCGCTCGGCAATATATGCGCGCGTTTCAATTATCGATCTTGCCACCCCATACACGGATGTCCCGGTTTCCAAAGAAGAAATACCAAACATTCCCGCCGTTACCAATAACGCAACAGCAAGCAACGAAAATATAGTTTTCAATATTTTCCCGACATTCGATCTTCGCCAAATATACATGAGACTTCCGACAAGCAAAAAGAAAATTCCGGCATACACAATAAAAGACAAAAGCACCAAAATATGAGGGGTGCAACGAAAATTTGACCCCCATCCTAAGTTTCGCCCGCAAGTTACCCAAAACCTCCCTGCCAAAGAGTTGATGAGGAGAGGGATAACGAAACACGCCGTTCCGACGAGAAGCAAAATTTTTTGTCTATTCATATATTTACCTGCCGGCCTTCATTTGCTCCACCTCCGCTTTTATTCTTTCCTGTTCTTCTACGGGAAGGGATGAAAAGCTATTGAGTGTTCTGTTGTGCGCAATATCCGCATCCATAAGAACTTCGTCCGGATACGCTATTTTCATTGCCTTTACCCGATCATCATTTTTTGCAATTTCACTTAATTGCATAAGAGAAAGAGTAATATCATCACTTATCAATTTACTGTCATAAGGGGGAGCCGAGATGCTATAATAACCTTCTTTTGACGGTCCGCGCGTTGCAAAAAGATAGATTGAACCTGACTGAAGAATATATTTATCGCTGTTGCTTTGTTTTGTTTTTTCCGACACAGCATTTCCCGAATCACCTGTTTCTATATAGAGTATTCCGTCTTTATACCCGCCGGATTGTCTTATTGTTACCGTCCCGTGCAAATTTCCTTTTATGTTGGCTATTATCTCAACAGAAAATAAAGTGTAAGGAATTTTATTTGATATTTGGGTGCCTTCCTGCTTAATTACTTTTCCTACAAAAATATTGTGCGACGAACCAACAAGTTCACGATTATCGCTAAGATTCATAGCATATTGCGAACTCATTCTCACTACGTACGGCAACTTGATAATATTCGAATGAAAACCGGCAGTAAGAAGAATAATAACGCCCACAAGCCCGAATACGATATACGATATATTTTTTTGAGTTTTTGAAATCATAGAATTTGTTTGAAAAATTTAGTCGATTACCATAAAGAGTGGTAATCCGAATAATCTTGCGTTCCAAGAATGGTTTGATCTGTTTGTTCAAAATACATCACATTTCCAATATAACTGTGGTCCAAGAGTAATGAGTGTCCGAGTTCATGAGTGCAAGTATTTTGCCTTTGAGTATCAGTATTATCCTCTAAGAAATATTCGTTTAATTGAATGTAATCGGTCCATGGTGGGTAATTCGGGGTGGAGTAATCCTCATAGTGAGCTGTCCAACGTACGTCATCATCGTACACATCTGACACTGTCAAATCCTCAACGTGAAAAAAATCATCAGGTGCGATAAGAACATCACTTTCGTCATTCCATGTATTTATAGCATTACTCCACGCAGTATCGTATTGTGTTGCTCCGTCCCATCGGATTTCATGGGGGTGTGTCATATCTCCATCAACAGCACCATATAGAGGCCAAATATAATGTGTCTGCCCTAACCATGGATTGAAATTCACATAATCGGAAACCGCATTCCCCGACCCACCTGGGTTGTACTTCGCGTTATACGGTCCCGAAGTATCTCCCCAGTAGTTATTTGTTGCGGTCGTCGTCGAATACGTCGTGTTGTAATATGCTTTGCTTCCGTTCCCAAAGAGAGAGCTTTGCGCAAGGTTCGTCGTTCCTCCTCCGTGTCTGATGCCGTATGAATAGCCGTTGGATATCGTCGAAGTGGAAATGTTGTATGTCCCGCCGTTGTTTACCAGGTTTGCTGCGTAATATCCGTCGCCTCCGCCATATCGGACGGTGGCATATTGCAGATTAACCGTCGCGGAACTTACGATAATATATTTCCAGTCGCCGGCCGCGGGGGTCGTCGTGGCGCTCGCGTCGGTATCGTTGCCCACTGAATCATCTTTAATCGAAGTAAAGTAGATCGGCTGAACGGAGTTTCCGACGGCAGTAAGGGTTCCGTTCACTTGTATGGAGGCCGAAGAGTTTTCGAACTTTACGACGGTATTGGGATCTATTGTGAGTGTCTTTCCGGAACCGACAGAGAATCCGCCGGAAATAATGTACGGCAGACCGTCCGCCCGCCATGTTGCATTTGCGTTCGTCGTACCCGAAATAATAAATCCGCGTTTACCCGCGCCTTGAGCAAGGTTGGTATTCCCCGAATTCGCAAGGGTAAGATTTCCGAGGGTAAAGTTTCCCGCAGCGGTTTTGTTATCGTAAAAAGTCGATCCTGTGATAGAAACGATACCACCGGACGGCGCGTACACCCCATAGAGAGCACTGCCGTTTATCGTGGTGGTGGCAATACTCGTTCTTGCTCCGTAATTCCAAATGCCATGTTGTGAACTGGTCGCAACAACAGAATTTTCAACCGTGAGAGTTCCGTAATAATTATGCAAAAGGGCGTAGGAACTTCCACCGTAGCGGGCCGTCACATATTTGAGGGTAGTAGTGGCGTTCGTTCGTGTATAAATATTGGCCCAATTTCCAGCTTGAGGCGTTACGGTCACTCCGTCGGTATTACCTCCCACAGAGTCGTCTTTATAGGAAGTGAAGTAAATCGACGATGTTGCTGTGCCGACAGCATTTAAGGTTCCGTCTACATACAAAACCGTACTGGTCGCTTTGAATTTCACCACAACGCCGGGTTCAATTGTGAGCGTTTTTCCTGAATTTACGACGATACTGTTTTGGATAACATACGTACTGCTTGCAATGGTCCATGTGGTATCTGTCGTTATGTTGCCGGTAATGTTCGTGTCCGCAAGAGCGTGTCCTCTTGGGGCGAGAGCTCCGGCAAATATTAAGAGAGAGAGAATTAATAATACGAAACGAGATCTTCGCATAAATGTATTTTATTTATTTCTAATAAATAGTATACGAATATATTTTCAGTCTAACATAACAGGGATAAAATCCGGATAAAATCTCTGCAAAACAAAAAGCCCTAAAAATAGGGCTTTTTTGTTTGTTTGATGGACTAGGAATGAGTTATCCACAGGGTATATTGACGCACTACGTCTTCGAAGGAGATGCGAAACCATGAGGTGTAACGCTCGGGGTGCGCGCGCATGTCCTGACGTATGGCTTCGGGCGACACATACTTCCAATCGTCCGCTTCTTCAGGGTTGATCTTCGGAGTTCCGTCCCACACGCCGACAAAAACGTGATCGTATTCGTGCTCGGTCAAGCCGTTCTTGAATTCCGTCCGATAGGTAAAATGATATATCTCAGTAAGAGGACACTCGAAACCCATTTCTTCTTTGAGTCGGCGATGCGCGGCGTCTTTCACATCTTCGCCCGGACGCGGATGACTACAGCAGGTGTTGGACCATTGCCCGCCGCAGTGATATTTATCCTTCGCTCGCCGCTGTAAAAGCATTTCTCCTTTTTCTGAAAAAACAAAAATGGAAATACAACGGTGAAGGCGCCCGCCGTTTTGGTGAGCCGCCATTTTTTCGCACGTACCGATCGGCGTATCGTTCTCATCTACAAGGATAACTTCTTCTATCATACTTGGTAGGATCTGAGGAATAACTCGGATTTCTTCTGTTCCCTTTCGGCTTCCAGTGCCGCATTTTCGGTGATAGTGATTAAGCGGAGAAGCGGTGCAGGGTCTTCCAATATTTTAAGAGAAGCGAGCGCTTTTCGAGAACGTTTCGTGTGGGCTTTTGCAAGCTCCGCATATTTTTTCATGGTCGAGAACCAAAAGATCTTTTTGAGCGTCTCGCGGTCGGCGACGAGATCAATGGTCGGCTTTTTCCATCCGGACGCTTTGAGATCGGCGAGCATAAGAACGACCACCGTACTCAGGTGTCCGCGTGCCATATCTTCTTCCCAGTCGTGCGCATCGTCATTCAACTGCATACCAATCAGATAATTTTTGAAATACGCGATGAGATTTTTTACTTCCGGCGAATCAATGCCGTATCCAAGACGGACGAGCATCGCCACCGGACCCAAAACATGTCCCGACGCCGGGCGGTATTTATTTTCATAGCGGGCGTAATCAGGCAAGACTTCGGGAATAAAAAATTCGGAACCGTTTACTTTCGTGCGGCAATACATGGTTTCCCACGTATTCGCGCCGTCGAGGTCATCCATGAGCTTTCGGAAAAATTCCGGAAAGCCGGTCTTCTGAGACAAAACGGAACTAAACAGCTCCACATAGCTTCGGGCATACAAATTGGCGGCGGGCAGAATGTGCGGATCGGCGGCTTCGTCTTCATCCCAAAAATCATCGTAAATAATGAACGCGGTCCAGAAAAAAATATTCGCGAGCCCCATTTCCGCAATAAGCTCATCGGAGATTTTTTTTCCTTTCTTTCCGAGCGCCTGCTTCATGTAAAACGCCATGAGTGACATCTGCTTATCTCGATTTCCGCGCATGGTTTTTTGAATGCCTTTCTGTGCAAAAGCGCGGAACTCCGGAGAAAGACCGGAAAATCTGCGCTCCGCCGTGGCGACTATCTTGTTCATTATCGCCTGTTCCTCGGCACCAAAAACCGCTTCATTGCTTTTTGGTTCGAGCGGCTCATTTTTCCCGGACAAACAAAAAAGCTCTGTCGCCGAAAAAATCGCCGGTGTCATTTCAACGCAAAACGCATCCGCTATCTTTTCCGCAGTATCAAGTCTTTCGGAAAATGGCGCGAGACCGGGCAAATCAACACCAAGTGCCGACAAAAATCTCCCGATACTTGCGTTTGTTACCGGATCGATAATTTTGTCCGCCTTTTTCTTCGGTGCGGTTTTTGTATAATACGGACCTCCTTCCCGACTTTCAAGCGCAACCAAAAAAGTTAAAATCTTCGCAAGCCAGGCGCCGTCAATCAATTCTTTATTATATTCCGCGAGCGATCCGAGCGCATAAAAATTCTCCGCGACATTTTCACTCAATGTTCCATTCTGTGTTTTTTTCGACAAAAGAAATCTCGCCGCTTTGTCTTTTATTGTTCGTACTTCTTCCGTACCTTGTGAACGAAAAAGAAAAGACAGAACCATTGCGGTCACAAAGAGCGATGATTTTCCGGAACAATCGGAAAAACCGCCATCCTTTCGCTGTTCTTTTTTTATGAGTGCTATATGCTTATCCATTTTGTTTTGGAATTTTAATGGTAAACGTCGTGCCCTTATTCGGCTCGCTCATAACCTCTATTGTACCGTGAAAATCATTTTCCACAATTCTTTTTACCGTATACAACCCGAGCCCGGTGCCCGCCCCTTCTTTTGTGGTAAAAAACGGCTCGAATATTTTTTCCAAATTTTCTTGCGCAATACCGGAACCGCAGTCAACAACGGAAAAAACTATCGTATCTCCTTTTTCAAAAAGAGATATCGCGACGGTTCTCTTTTTATCCGCCGAGGGTAAATAGGCATCAATGGAATTGGATGCCAAATTAAGCGCGACCTGTCCCCACTTAGACGCACTACCGAATATCTCAATATTCTCCGAAGCGGAAAAACTCATTTCAACTTTCGCTTTTGTTGCTTTGTACAAAAGAACTTCAATGACCTGCCTTGTTTCTTCTGTGACCGAAAACACTGTTTTGTTTTCCTCATTCGCGATCTGCTTGCGAACAGCAACGACAAAATCCTCCATTTTTTTCGAAGCCAGGATCGCTTTATTCAAGTATTTTTTTGTTTCTTCAACGACTCCCCTTTCTTCATTTTTTACCATCTCCATATTGAGTGTAACGGCATTCAGTGGGTTCATTAGGTCGTGGAAAAGTCCTGATGAAAGACGCCCGAATTCCGCAAAACGGTTCAATTGGGTCATTTTTTCCAATTGTGTTTCTCGGAGTTCTCTGGTTCTTTCCTCAACTTTTACCTCAAGAGAATCGCGCTCTACTTTCAGCGCCGCTTCAGAACCTCTCGCGCGTCTCAAAGATTTTTCTATCTCTCGGTTGGAAAGCCATGTAACGGTCGAGATGATCATGAATACGATTGAGGTCATGATAACATCACAGTTATCCCACGCGTCGGTCATCCAATACCGGTTGACCGTAATCGCGCCATTCCATTCGAGCTGTCCTACCACTTCAAGCGAAGCGCAGATTGCCAACGTAACAATAAAAGCGAAACGCGAATGTATGAGTATGCCGGACATGACGATGGTCATCACATAGAACAAAAGGGCCGCCGGGACATCTACACCCCACCGGTAGGTCATATGAAGGGATAGCAGAAAAAAAACACCAAGCAGTGCATACGACGAAAACCGTGCAAAACCGCGTCGGGATAAAATATACAGCTCAACAAGAAATATAAAAATAACACTCAGGATGGGAATCGGAATCGTACTGTTCGCGTAGGCCTTAGGATCGTCGTGTAAGATACCCCAAAAAATCACATGAATACAGAAACCGACAAACACCAAAAAAAGTGCCGAAATCAAAAGAATATTTAGGATGAATTCCCGCCGCGCAAGGTCGGGGTCAGTTGACTTTGCTCCCACGAGCTTTTTAATGCGTTCAAGGAGTGTTTGCATACGTGGCAAAAGACCAATAAAGTTCTCTAAACAATAACAACCCAACTTAATGGGTTATTAAAGGGCGGTGTTATATAAAAAACAAAAAGCTTCGGACTTGATTACGAAAACCAAGGCGATCCCGCGTCCATAACGGTCACAACCAAAGCGACCAAGGCGACATGATCCCGAACTTTTTTATTGGTCAAAACCTCTTTGATGATCTTGTCCATATATTTTTGATTAACGCTTATAAATAATACCGACCTTTATATGTTTATAGTATACCATTAGTTACTCGATCTTATAACCAAAACCGGGCAGCGTGTGGATAAGTTTTCTTTTTTTGTCATGCAATAATTTTCTTCGCAATGATGCGATATGGGTTTCCAGTGTATTGGAGCACGGGTCGGCGCTTACACCCCAGACATGTTCCAGTATCGCTATTCTTGGAACAACCGCTCCACGATTTCTGAGCAGAAACTCGAACAGCACCGACTCTTTGAGTGTAAGCGATATTTTTTTACTTCCGCGCTTCACACTTCGGTCGCCGGTATCAAACGTCAAGTCGTCAAGTTGAAAAGTTCTCGGCTCAAGTTTTCTAGGGCGACGCAAAAGAGCTTGTATCCGCGCTAAAAGTTCCGCAAAAGAAAACGGCTTCGTCATGTAATCATCCGCGCCAATTTTCAGGAGATCGACTTTGGTATCGATTTCCGACCGAACAGAAAGCATAAGTATCGGGACATTTTTTCTTTTCTCTCTCAACTCGGCACATATTTCGCGTCCGGTCTTGTAAGGAAGATTGTTGTCCAAAATCATCAGATCATAATCATTTGTCAGGGCTTTCCATAATCCGATTTTCCCATCTTCCGCGGTGTCCACGGAAAAACCATCATCCGATAATGATGTTCGTAAAAAATCCAATATATCCTTATCATCTTCTACTATTAATACATTCATTTGGGTGTTTCCATTACACATCTGATTATATCAGAAATTTTCAGCAAACTACATCAAAGCCGCTTGCCATTCCTTTCGATGCCTCTCTTCCGAATTTTTATTTTTTCGGAGCAAAATTAATCATCCAATTGATGCCGAACTTATCGGAAAACGAACCGAAGTAAGCACCCCAAAACATCATCCGAAGGGGCATAGCAATCTTCCCACCCTCCGAAAGTTCCTGAAAGAGACGCTCCATCTCCTCCTTTGTGTCAGGGTCAAGACTGATGTGAACATTGTTACCCTGCGTAAGCGCAAACCCCATCGACTCCGGGGCATCAGTTCCCATAAGCAAATGACCGCCAAGAATCGGCAAAGCAATATGCATTATCAGATTTTTGTCCGATTCCGAAAGAGGTGGCATTGCTTCCTCCGGAGGAACTTCACCCAACCGCTTTATTTCCCCGACAAAATCGCCGCCGAAGACGGACCGATAGAAGTTGAATGCTTCTTCGGTCGAACGAGAAAAATTTAAATAGGTATTTGTTGCTGCCATAAAAGAAATTTATTTACCGATAAAAAGCTTCAAGATACGCGTATCTCGAAGTTCTTTTCATACTGCACGACAACGATTTAATTTACATGAAAAAAGGATGGTAACCGCCAAAATCGTTTTATGTTGTGTTTTTTTAATAAATGTATTTAAATGGAAGAAGGACATTTGGAATGAGCCCGCCTTCGTTCTGTAAAACTTCGGCGCGGCAAAGGAGGTAAAAATGAGTTTGCAAATTCTTCAGAAAGAAACGTATCTGGCGTTCATTAAAAATAGCGTTGGTTCGCGAATGTTTTCTTCACTTTTCGCAAAAAATTCCGAGACGGGAAACACGAGCGACATTTTGGAAAACGGCAGGTACTCCTGCGCGGTGTTCGTGAGTAATCTTTTGTTCTTGTTCCGAATGACTAAAGATACTTCAGCCACCGTTCCGTCGCTCTTACGAAAACTTGAAAAAGAGCCGGAGTGGACGCGCATTTCGCCCGAGAAGGCGCTCCCCGGCGATGTTATCTTTTGGGAGAAACGTCGAGGAAACGATCACGTCGGTTTCGTCGTTTCTCCGGAAGAAGCGGTTTCGAACAACGCCAAGAGCCGAATGATCATCCGGCATTACACCGACGACCGCGGAGCTGTTTTACACGCCTTTCGTTTTATCGGTTGGTAATAACATTTCACGCAGAATATTTCTTTTTCGAAGGGAGGAGGTTTTATGTCAATTGGTACGACTTTAGTATTATGCGGGCTTGCCGTTCTTATCGCGGGTGTGATCTTGTTTGGAACTATCATTTGTTTTAGAGAAGAAAAAGTATCCGAGAGATTCAATAATCTTCGTGAGATCGTTCTGTACTGCCAGAAATTAGGTTACGGTCTCGCCATCGCCGGTCTACTCATTTGTTTTTTGGCTCATAGTGTGTAAAACAAAAGACACGGTAAAACGCGCACCAAAAAATGGTGTGCGTTTTTTTAAAAGGATGACACCACTTCCGGAAATTTAGATTCTGAGCGACCCGCGAAACGCCCTGCCGCCATAATAAGACTCCGCCCCGTTATGATAAACAAAAACTCTGTTGAAACGACGATCTGCAAAAAGCGCGCCGCCAAGTTTTCTGACGTCAGGTGGTGTTTTTATCCAGCTCGACGTTTTTGTATCGAAATTTCCGATCTTCTGCAACTCTCGATATTGCTCTTCCGTTAAAAGCTCAATACCTATGGCGGCCGCCATATCGATAACGTTATGTTTCGGTTTAAATGTTTTTCTTGAGTTCAGCGCTTCACGGTCATAGCAAGCATTTCTGCGACCCGCCGGGCTTTCCGCCGAACAGTCAAAAAAAATGTATTCGCCCGTTTTTTTATCACGACCGACAACATCCGGCTCGCCTCCGGTTCTTTCCATTTCGTTGAGCGACCGCAATTTTACAGGATGAGCTTGGAGCCGCGCTTCCGTTTGATTCCATTTTAAACCTTTGTGGCGGTTCATATTTTTCTCAAAACGGTCTTTCAATATCTTGAACATTTCTTGACGGCGTTCCGAAGACAACTCCTTATTACTGCTACTACTTTTTTTCATACTTTTGGAGTATTAAACAGGGAGATTAAATAACTATGAACCGCCCTCAGTTAACAGCCGCTATTTCAGATCAAGTTTTCAACTTTTGCTTGCCCCGCGAAGTCCGCCAGTCGGCGGACAAAGTGGGGACTTTTTAATAGTCCTTATGTCCGAATTTTTTAAAGTCTTTTTTCGCTTGGTTGATAAATTTTCCAAATCGGCGATCTTTTTCTATCTTTTCATGATCGGTCATTTCATTATATTCAGCTTCTTTTTTCAAGCTCATAAAGTTCAAATAACGGCTTTCGTCCAATCTTCCGGACTTTAATGCGGACAATACTTCGCATCCCGGCTCGTTTACATGTGTGCAGTCGGCATATTTGCAGGTGTCGGCGAGCGCGGATATTTCATCAAAAAAATTATCGATGGCCGGCGTCACGTCCGTCACCCCCACTTCTCTCATACCAGGATTGTCTATCACGATACCTCCGTTATCCAAAAAATACATTTCTCTCGAAGTGGTGGAATGCTTGCCCCTGCCGCTTCCCTCGCTTATCTCTCCGGTCTTTATGATTTCACTTCCCAATAATGTATTGATCAAGGAAGATTTTCCTACTCCCGACGAACCAAGGAAGCAATGGGTTTTTCCTTTCGAAATGCGCGCTTTCAGTTCATCCAGCCCTTCGTTATTTACCGTACTGGTCAACACGACATCAATATCCGCAAACCGATCTCGTATCTCCGCCAATTTTGTATCCAACTCTTCTTTGGAGTTCAAATCTGTTTTGTTCAAAATGATGACGGGCACGATCCCTTCGTCGTTCGCTATGGCAAAGTATCTTTCAAATCGGTTGAGATTATAATCCCGATCGACAGACTCAACGACGAACGCCACGTCAATGTTCGTTGCGATAATCTGCGACTCGCTCTTTTCACCGATCTTGTTTTTGTCGCCGGACCGTCTTTTTATTATAGATTTTCTCGGCAACACAGCATTGATGACCGCCTGGTCGCCCGGAAGTTCGGTAATGGCCACCCAGTCGCCGACCGCGGGATAGTCTTCTCTTTTTGAAGCGGTAAACATTTGCTTGCCCGTAATCTTCGCCAAATATTCGCCGTTCGCGTTCTTTACTTTATACGACCCCCGATGTTCGGCAATAACCCGCGCAACGGAAAAACCGTCCAAGCTTAACTGCTTTCGTCTCGTCTCAAAAAAATCAGTATACCCGAGATATTCGTTTTCAATTTTATTTTGCATCATAGAACAATGAATTTACTCCACTCTTGCATAATTCCATTTGACCGTTCCGAAAGCGCCGCCTGAAAATTCGAATTTTTCGCTTCCGGAGAAACTTTTTGCTTTGCCGTCTATTTCGATCTTTTTTCCCACCGGTTCATACGTAAAATCATTACTTCCCGTTTTGTATTGTTCGGTTTTTAATCCGTTCGCTTGAGGGATCATGCCAAATGAACAATCTTTGTTTAGTACCGACGAAACATCAACGCCGGAAAACTTGTTTCCGTATTCTTTCGGCGCTCCAAACATTTTAAATTCCAACAAATACTTTCCGCCGAGTTCGTTCATATCTTCGTTCCCCTCCCCGTTCGCGCGCTCGGGCATGCTCTCCGCATTTTTTTTGAAATCTATAAATCCCGATCCTCCGTAGCGTCTCGTGTCCCGCTTCCACATCTGCCCGCAGTCTTTGCTCGGATCCTCAACTTTTTGACTGCTTTCAAATTTCGCGAAATACTGTTGCTCAGCGACGAGAAGATTGTCGTATTCCGGCTCATATTCCAGTGTTTCAGAGATGTGGTATTCTCCTTTTTCGGTATACATCCCCACCGTGGATCCGATCGTCATTTTGTTTTGTTTCTGCCAATTGACAGAGACGGTTCCGCGCCATCCCGACCCGCATTTCTTTTCCGTTGTGATGGGAACATTGCCGTTCGCCGCCCCATTCAATTCCGCGTTGTTTGCAATTAAAACGACCATCTCAATATTTTCTTCGGGAAGATCGCGGCAGAAAGTTCGTTTTTGAACACCCGTCCAATCTTCATAGAGCCACTCTCCATTCACTTTATAGAGCGCTTGAAGTCCGCGCATGCTTTTCTCATCCGACCCGGTAAATTTGCTCGGATTGAATTCTATTTTTTTCACGCTTTCATTCGGAAAGAAAATCATGTTGTACGTCATCGCGCCTTTTTCAAGAGCGATCGGATAGAAAGTTTCTTTGTTTTCCGAAATCGTCTCACGCTTCACTGATTTATAGAAAGGCGTGACCGCGGGAAAAAACGGTTCGTCAACATACCGCGCAAAAGGTTTTCGATTCCAATTCCAGAGCGCAAAGTCGCGGTGAATGTGAGTAAAATCTTCAAGACTCGCCATTTCCTCCTTGACCTTATTGTTTACGCCGGATCTCAACGCCCGATACACATGAGTCGGATCTCCTTGTGATTGCTGAACAAGAAAATAAAACCAAAGATACAACGCATACTCATGATCGCCTTTTATGGAAAGGAGATCAAGATCGGTCTTGGCAAAAAACCACGGGTCGTATTTGTGCTCGCTCGCGAAAGAATGATACACATAATCTTCCGACCATGTGGCGGTCGCTTCCATAAGCCACATCGTTTCCGGTTTTTCATACACCAGATTCATCCACAACTGATAACAATGGAACCATTCGTGCACGGTCGTCGTTTTGATACCCTTTTCATCTTGTGGCGCGCGCACGAGGATATCGCACTGTCCCGAGGGTGAGCCTTCCGTCTCGCTTATTTTTGCCTGACCATCAGCATCAAGGTCTCTTGATTCAACTATTGTAATATCCGTCGGTTTATACTCCATACCGAAAAACGATTTGTATCGTGGCATAGCATCGCGTATCGCTTCGGCAATCCACTCGGCTGCTTTTTTCTGATCTTCTCCAGCATAATTGACCTTCACATTTGGTGCGGCTTCAATGGTTCCAAAATCCATTTCCGCATTCGCGGCGGAAATCATTCCCATCTTTTGAAGAATATTTTTTTTATCGCCTGCGCTTTTGTTTGGGTTGAAATAACTTTTCGGGTCTTTCGTGGAGACCAGAAACGGCAACAATTTTTCTTTCGTTTCAATTGAAAACTCTTTCCATTTAGAATGAATGAGCCCAAAAAGAAAAGCGTGATCTTTCGAAGTATCCTTTTCTCCTCGAGATGCTTCGGGAAGTGACGAAGCATCGCCATACAAAGCACGAACGGAAAGCAGTGCGTATTCTTCAGCTTTGATCTTCCCGGAAAAATACGCGTCGTTAATCTTTTCAACGGAACTCGACAAAGGCTCTTTGTAGTCCTCGTTCAGAAGAGCGATATCGTCAACGATTTTTTGAATTTCGGCATCGTTAATCTTTCCCGCCATTGCTTTCATATCAGGAACGCCCACGGAAGAATCCTCTTTTTCTTTCCCCGAAAAAATAAAGAAAAGAACAAGCAGAACAAATAAAAGAACACCCCCCGACACAAAATATTTTTTATTCATACTTCCATTATATACCACGCTCCAAAAAGGCGAAAATTTCACCAAAAAAATATCCCGCCACTGAGTGTGGCGGGTATCTCTGGAAAATCCAGCTTTGGTTCCCTAACTTATAACCACGTCGTCTGACAGACAGAACCCCATACCCGCAAGCACAATGACGCTGTTAAAGCCCTTAAGATACGTTTAGAATCAGATGATCTAAATCGATCTTTTGGTGACTTCTTCCCCCTTAAAGAACTGGTACTATTTTAACAATAAAGAATAAAAAAGTCAAGCAAACAAGCGTAACTGCTCACACCCCAATAAGCACCGGTATCAGAATTCCGTTTACGATATTTAAAAAATCGGATATTATGAGGGTATAGTCATTTTAAAACATATGAAAAAAATCTTTCGCATTTTTGGCGGTATTGTCGTTTTGTTTTTAATCCTTTCTGCCGGAATGTTTGCTTTCAAACTTTGCCCACCAAAAGGTCCGTGGATAACTCCGCCTTGGTGTTCTGCTGATTTTACCCGACACACTTACACTGTTTCAACAAACCCAATCACTCTTCCTCAAATAAAAGCGATCAATATGACTGACACGTGGGGAAGAAATTATAATATGAATATGATTGAAAGCACGCGCGACAATATTGTCTCCTCCTTTTTCCGCGTCAAAGAGCTTGGCGCACAAGAAGTGTACGTGCACGACTTCGACCGCGCGGTTTTTGCTGACGGCGCCGATTTCACAACAACACGATACAAAATCGCCGACGAAATTTTCTTGAACGACATGCGCGACGAAGCAATGACCGAAGCCGATATAAAATCGCTCACCGACACCGCCCACGCACAAGGTCTCAAACTCGGGATTAAGCGCAACATGTCTTTTGTGAATATCGGAAAATATATTTCTGCGGGAATAAAAGGAGAAATACAATCTACTGTTGAATCAGATTACAAAAAATTCAATTCGTCGCATACAGAAGAATGGATTCGCGATTATTTCACCAAATGGGACGAAAGAATGACGACAAAAGCGGCGCTCTATCAAAAATACGGCGTCGATATTATGAGCATAACGCCGACTTGGATGGGTCCGACTTTTGCCGGTCATGAAGCGCTCGCGAACGAGTTGCAGAAAAAGCTAATTGCCGACGTCAGAAAAGTATTCAAAGGAAAAGTGCATGTTGAAATTTCACGCTGGGGATTTTTTGAAAACAAAGACGGCAATGAAGACTGGACGAAATATGATTATTTCAAAGATGCCGATGTGGTTGAAATGCGCATCTATGATCTGCCCGAAAAATATCGCGCGGGAGAATTGAGCGCGGAACTGCCGAAATATCTCGCCGACCTCGACAAAGTCGCAGGAGAAAAACAAACCAAAATCTCACTTTTTTTCGCGCCTTCAAGCTATGCCGATTCGATGGAACACGGCTCGCTGGAAATACTTGATCACAAAAGCGAAGCGGTAAAAAACGCGACGGCGGATTATGAATACCAATCGAAAGCGTTTGAAATATTTTTCTCCTCGCTTCCCCTCCTCTCTCATATTGAACGCATAAACGTCGCGAGTTTCTCCTGGGATGATGCGCTTGACCCCGAAGTAAAACCAAAACTCTCTGTCGCCTCCACCTTCCGCAACAAACCTGCCGAAGAAATGGTTAAAGCATGGTTTATCAAACGATAAACAAATACGTACATGCGATTGCGTTTTTTTGAAAAATATATTTAAATGAAGAAGGAATGTTTGAAACAAGCCTGCCTTCGCTTTGACAATGGCGAACAAAAGGAGGTAAAAAATGAGTTTGCGTATTCTTCAAAAAGAAACCTATCTTGCTTTCATTGAAAACAGCGTCGAAACTTTTAGCTGTTACTTTTAGGTTTTAGACAAACGATAAACAAGTAATCTTTTGTACCTTTTTTTGAACTCGAGGTCTTGAATGAAATATCTTTTATCGCTACTTTTTATCATTTTCTTTTTTATCGCTTCTCTCTCTCGCGCGGAACAAGTCGTTTTTATCGGCGGGAGTGGCGGTACGGCACAAAATTTTGTTTCTTTGCAGAAAAAAATTCCCGAAGCGATTGCCGTCGAACCGAAAATATATTGGCCGCTTTTTATGTCTGCAAATAACGTCCTGAAACAATTAACGGAAAAACGAGTGAACTTGAAAAATGGCGTTATCCTTGTCGGTTACTGTTGGGGCGGACTTGTCGCACGTCAAATGGAAGCGGATAATCCCGGATTGGCGCGCAAAGTAATAACTGTCGGTACTCCGTCGGGCGGTTTTCGTTTTGCTCCGAATTTTATATTTACGCCCGACGACCGTGCCAGTTCCACTCCTTTATTTGTAATCGGAGCGTATGATTCGTCGCTTCCCGATCGATGGTACGGACAATCGGAAAATAATGACGGAACGGTCACACTCAAATCAGTTCTCGCTATAGAACGACCAGCAACCGAAATCGTCATTTTTAGCAGGATGAAACATGGAGATATCATGAACAACCCGAAAGTAATAGCGCAAATTTTACAATGGGTTATTTCCCAATAAGATAATCCCAAAAAAACAAATACCTCTGTTCAAAACAGGGTATTTTTTGTTTATTTTTTAATAGGACTTACTCATTTGAATAAAGGGGTCAGGTACCTTTGATTAAATCAAAGGTACCTGACCCCTTTACTGTTACAAATTCAGTAAACGCATAAACAAGATGAGCGCGACAACACCGTTTCCAAGATACACCAAAAGTCTGATAATAAGCACATCGGCCTGTTTTTTTATTTCAGACGGAGAAAAATATGCCAAAATTTCCGCTATCAACAAGAGAAGAACGAAATAAACAATCTGACGTTTCAGTTCCAAAAATCCGGCGTCGGGCGGAGAAACAGACAAACTGATTTCGCGGCCCAAAAACGGCAACTCCACAAACAGAAGATAAAGAGATGAAACAACCGATACGCCAAATCGTGAAATAAAGCGATACATGTGTATTATTTTATCACAAACAGACGCACAGAAAAAGATTCTTGACGCAATTATTCGGTTCTATTTCATATTCTGAACGATTGATTCTTCCGTTTGCGATATTTTTTTCATGATGTTGCTCAATGTTTCTATTGTCTTCGCCCTTCGGTCCATCGTCATTTGCAATCTGAGTTCGGTAATCTCGCCGAGCTCTCCTTCCGTGTCTTTTGTGTCACGAAGGGCCGATTCAAACTTACTCGCGTCATTTTTTGCAAAAAAGAGCCACCACGGTTTTTTCACTTGGACTTTCCCAGATTCAATATTCCCTTTCGCAGTCATTTGATATTTTACAGGCAAAAACCCAAAAACTTTCGCTTCGCGCTCATAGGTAACTTGTACGGTCTTTTCTTCAAGTGCGATATTTTTTACGCCCGGCATTACAGTCTTCACTTCTTTTGCAAAAACGGTTACGAGTTCGGGTTGTTCCAAATCTTTTTCCGAAATGTTGTTAAAAATGCGGGGACCGGTATTTTCAAGTTTTCCCGGCTCCGACACCATCTCGCCTTTTGTAATCTCATTTACCAAGCGAAGGCTTGCGGTCTCTACTCCAAACGGATCATCGGGCATAACATTTTTTTTCAAAGGATCGGGAGGCATCGAAGTTTTTCCAAAGTCATCCGGAGGCATCGCATTTCTTTCTAACGGGTCAGGAGGTCTGGTTATCTTCTCGGTCGTCGGAATAACCACCGTTGGTTTATCGAACGGGTCGGGAGGCATCGAAGTTTTTCCAAGATCATCGGGTGGCATCGCGTTTTTTTCCAGTGGGTCGGGAGGTCTTGTTGTGTTCCCTGTCGTCGGAATACTCACCGTCGGTTTTTCGAGCGGGTCTACGGGCATTTGTTCCGTTTCGATTTTCTCCAACGGCACATTTATCGGAGCAATAATTTTTGCCGGAACCGGCTCAATTATTGTTTTCGGTTGAAGGGTCGGCACCGAAGTCCTGATGGGCAACTGCGCAAAAACCGGCGAACCCCAAACGAGCGACAAGGCAACGCCGATATATATAGATAAATTTTTCATATATATGCAGTATACCACAAACCAAATTCAATTCAGTAACAAGCGACGACAGCACTAACTATCTTGTCCGCTTGCCATTCTCTCCAACTCTTGTGTAATCAACGCCACCGCTATCTGAAACGCTTTAATCCTGCGAACAAGAAGCGTATGTTGCGAGGTGCCCGTTTTCAATTTTGGCTGCACCTTCTCGCACTTGCCAACAGTAGAAACTATAGATCTCAGAGCTTCTTCCAATTCTTCTTTTGTAAAATTATTCATAAGATTCTTGACGAAATTACTTGTTTTTAGAATACCACATCGACACCTCTCGGGCGAGAAATTACCGCACGCACCTTAAAAAGAATGTTGCCTGACCCCATTATCTATTATTCTGTAAATTCTTTAATTTGCGGACAAGCGCGAAGGACTTCTTCTCCGCTGAAATACGTTATTGCGCCGTTTCTGAAAGCTTTTTTTGAATATATGGTGTCAGGCGCTAAATTCGTTCCCTAAATCCGTTCCAAAATCAGCCCTTGCCTTGCTAATCTCATATAATCTGATATAATCAGATATATAACCTATATGAGATTATGAACAACAGATTTTCTAAAAGAATAGCTTTAATTTCCTCGGTTTTTGAACAACAAATTCGAGAAATTGATGAGCTGAAAAATAAGTGGTCAACCGGTGCAACGCTCGACCGGCAGATTTTGATGCGTCTTAAAAAGTCGGTACTTGTCACTTCCACCGGCGCTTCCACTCGCATTGAGGGTTCGCAAATGTCCGATGAGGATATTGAGAAACTGATGCGCGGGTTGTCTATCCAAAAATTCAAAGACCGCGATATTCAGGAAGTGAAAGGATACTACGAGCTACTCACAAATATTTTTGACGGATATCAGTCAATCCCCTTTTCAGAAAGCACGATAAAATTCTTCCATCGCGAATTACTTAAACATACCAATAAAGACGAGCTACACCGCGGAGAATATAAAAAAATAGAAAACAGAGTTGAGATGATAAACAACGCCGGAGAATCTATCGGGGTTCTGTTTGATACCACAAAAGCATATCTCACACCGAAAGAAATGCAAGAATTGGTGGAATGGACACAGGAAGCGTTTCTTGAAAAAAAATATCATCCGCTTCTTATCGTCGGAAATTTCATTGTTGAATTTTTGAATATTCACCCTTTTCAAGACGGCAACGGAAGAATTTCTCGCGTATTTACGAACCTGATGCTTTTACAGCAAGGATATTTGTACATGCCATATATTTCGCACGAAAAATTGATCGAAGACAACAAACCGGAATATTATCTTTCTCTCCGAAAAAGTCAAAAAACCTTTCGGATGGATAACGAAGATCTGACGCCGTGGCTCTCATTCTTTTTCGGTGTTATATTAGAACAATCAAAGCGAGCCGTTGCTTTGCTTTCAGAAGAAGAAACAGACAAACTGCTCTCAAAGCAACAGCAGTTAGTGTGGAAATATATCGAAACTGTTTCGGAGACAACCCCTCTTGAAATATCAAAGGCTGTCGGAATTCCCCGCCCGACAGTGTCGCAAGCAATTAACAAATTGCTTAAAATGAAGCGCGTTGAAAGGATCGGGTTGGGTCGAAGCACCCGATACAGAAAAATTTAAAAAAACATTACCTCCAAATATGTTTGGAGGTAATGTTTTTTTAAATTTTTCACAGGCAACGATCAGCCTCAGCCACGACCGTTCAATATTATGACATACGAAATGGACTTTAATTGTGGCTGGCACTAAATCCTTTTTACTGTTTCATCTATTATTACCGCCTCTATTGGGTATCCGTCCGGATCTATAACAAAAGCCGCATAGTAGCCCGGTCCATATTTATCACGGAGTCCTGGTGCACCGTTGTCTTTTCCTCCATTCTTGAGCGCCGCAAGATGGAAAGCATCAACGTCCCTTCGACTGTTCGCCACGAAGGCGAGATGAAACCCGGGTGATGGAGATGCTACTTTTTCAAAACCTCTTTTCTTTATTGCAAACTTATCATCGCTACCTGTCATTCCATATCCAACGGCGTCAGGAAATGACCATACTCGTTTATATCCCAATGCCCCGAGAACTACATCGTAAAATAGAGCCGACCTCTCCAAGTCTGATACTGAAAAAGAAATATGATGAAGCATAAATTATTAACGCAATTCGTGCGCACGATTTGGCTGCGAGACTTGGGCTAGAACCGTGATTCGAATAAGCCCCCTGTTTGGCTTTTACAGGTATTTATATTATAGCAAACTCGACGAGTCTTGAGCACTTTCAAAATTTAGCTTTGGATATAAAACTCATCGTCCTTTAGAGTTTTTAACTCAAAGCCCTTCTGTGTATATTCTTTAATAACCTGCTGATATCGATCTTCATACCTAGGCTTTCCGTAATGCGGCAGACTGACAAATGAAACTAAATCTAAACCCCTATAGTTTGTAAGTTCTGGCGCTTCTGATGGGTCATCAAAAGATTTAACAGGCTCGATATTTGGGCCAGCAATCACAGAACCGGCGCTAGAACCAACATATATTTTCCCATGTTCTAATAGTTGATGAATTATCTTGTCCAGACCTGTTTGTTGGATTTGCTGTAGTAGGTAAAAAGTATTACCACCTGCAAAAAATATAATATCAATATCCGATAACTCTTTTCTTAAATCTTTAACGGTTTGATTCTGTAACTTTAAATCTTTAACTTTGAATCCCTGCTCGACAAGTTTATTTCGATCCACATCTATAAACGATTTATCCTCATAAGGATCAGCGGCAGTGGGAATAAAAGCGACTGCTAAATTTTCAGGACTATCAGAGATCAAGCTTAGTAGTTGATCTGCTACATTTGAGTACATTGATGTGAGTAATATCTTCATAGGTATATGGTAATAAAAAACTGCTTTCACCGCAATCTTGTAGCGGTCTCGATCGCTCTAATTCGGTACGCCTCTCGGGCTAGCACGATTTGGCTGTCGCCCTCGGACTAGAACCGACCTCGGTCAAGCCCAGCAAAGCGGAATTGCTTAATATTAGGATACCACAACGACGGCTCTCGGGCGAGCTAAAAAGTGACAAAAGTGACACAGGACAGCCCATGAAAGTTACAGGTGAATGTAACTTTCTCACCTTTTTATGAAATCTTTGAGGACTTCTTTATTATGAGATATGATGTATTTTCTTGAATGAAGAGCTATTAATTTATTTATCTCCCGCACATTTCTATCTTCAATAATCTCTTCTTGTAATGAAGCACCTAGCTTTGTAGACTTCATTATAAGCAATAACTCCTTAGAAAGAGTGAAAACCGCCTTGACTCCGGGGGTTTCAAATCCAACTCCATACGCGCCTTGATTATATAAGTTTGGGTGATCTAAGAAAACAGGTATATCGGTGGTTATAAAACCGGATGACGTTCGTAAAAGAAACCATGATTTCTGACATAAAATCTGATCAATCATTGGAATAATCATTAGCATATCCTGCACACTCATTTCTCGTGGAATTTCTATTTTATAACGACCTTCTTGGGTGGTTTTAACCAATGCTTCTATATCAACTTCTTTGTCGTACCCATCTTCTTTCATTTTTTTATATATTTCCTCCGCGTTCTCTTTTGATGCAAAAATATTTTTTATGTGCAGGTCAGTCATATGCACATGAAATTGATTCATGTTTTCCCTAAAAGTAGGGGTCCGCGTAAACATAATAGCCATAAATGTAGATAACTCGAGTCGCTCATTATTAGAAATCTTCTTTCCGTTAATCAACTTTTGGATTATTACTGCGGCATAATTTTCCGACTCGCCCAATAAATCTTCGACCATGTCAGGGTATTCTTTTACACGAGAGGTATCTATTTCACCTAGCCCCAACAAATTCTTTACTTTCTGCACCCTCTCAGGCGTACGTTTTTTGTATTTAGAAAAATCGACGCTATAAAAATATGGAATATGAAACGTCCCATTTTTACCTTGTTCCTCGATAGTATTTTTCTCCTTATGGAGAACAAAAACTTTTCCTTCCGGGTTAGCAAACCCTCCAACATAAAATTGAGGAAGGTAATGATGTTTTCTTTTCTTTTTTGACATTCTAAGTGCTCAATTGCGGATATTGTTAATGCTCTAAATAAAGTGCCCGGTTAATTGATCTCCCTAAATATCCGATCACGATATGCAACGAATTCGTCAGGTAGCATTTCAAGAAAATTCTTGATTTTTTGATTTATTTCATTTCTAATCTCATCAAATTTCCAATCCGGACTCTGTGTCTTGATCCTTTGTTTTGTGATATGGGAAAGGTACTTGTTTATTTCTTGTTTCGTATTTCCAACAGGCAATACGACCGACTGCGCAAGTATTCCAAAATCTGAGCATCTGACATCATTCTTGTCCTTCCAATCTTCTAAAAAATCAATAAGATTCCTGGCATGCATGAGAAAACTTTCTACATACGTATTTATTTGAATATTATTCACAGATAGATGATTTGTTAAAAAAATGGCCGCATGGTTAAACATTCCAACCTCATAGTGGAGTTCGCGAAGCATCTCCTGTTGTTTTGTCTTCTCATCCATTTCTTTTTTTCTGAATAGCATCTTTAATTTCTTTGATTTCTTCATGTGTAAACACCGCCATAGCGTCTATTGATCGTCGTGATGATGGCTCTAATTGATCAGGTCTTTCGATTAACAAAGAGCGAAGTATACACTTAACTGCTTCTTTTGTGGCAGAATAGAACTTATTCCCCTGAATAATCTTCTCCTCCAGACAAAGCGCGTTTTTAGGGAGTAAAGTTTTGGTTTTTGCCCGAAATTCTATGTCTCCTCCATTTACTATATAAATTGGAACAACAGAAAAAATCTCCTTTCCGCCAACAATAATATCAATTTTAGGGCGGCTATGTTCATTTGGCTCGCCCTCTCTTAATCCCCAGTCATTCTTTTTACACAATAGACCTAGAACATCACGGGTTTTTAAAAAATCCTCCTCGCATACGTATACATCTACGTCATTGTTTTTTCTTATGAATTTCTCTGTAATTCCAGCAACACCAACGCCAGCATAGACCCAATACCTTATCTCTGAATCTTCTAAACGGGGTAATATTTGCTCAAACACATTCTTAAGATGAGAATTCTCATATTTTGAATTTTCCATTTTATGCAGGTATGTTTTTATTTTCTGTAAGGTCGAACGTCTTAGGTTCCTGTGCTTGATCAAGTAAATTTAACGCCAAACTACTTAATCGCAAATATTCATATGCCCGAGTAGAATTAGTAATCTTGGCATCCGATGTATGGCTTTTTTCATTTCTAAACATATCGATTGCCATGGTTAAATATTTCACACCCTCATTAAAATCTTTATCCACGTTATTTGCCGCCGCACCGCTAATATGTAAGTGCCCCTTTCCAAACGCCTCTGACCCTTTTTCAAACCCGGTTAGCTCTCTCAATCGATCTCGGACGACCTTGAAACCTTTCTCAACTGCTTCGGGGTATTCTCTTTTGTGATACAATGAACTGCATTTTTCAAGTATCCTGGGATGCAAAGTGCTCAAATCTTCGCTTGGAAGAAACGACACGTCCATCCTCCCCATCGGAAACGTGGATTTTGATAAGTTTTTTTTACAATACTCAAAAAATCCATCTCTTGAAGACACCTCGATAACATACTGTTGGGTTGTGAGTTGATCACTTATTGTCCACCCAACTCCCTTTAAAAGCTTTTTCTTTTTTTCGTGGCGCGTTGGAATTGGGAGAAAATTAAGCGCCCATCGAACATTAAATCTGGAGATAACTTTATCACGAGAAAGAGATTCCAAGATTAATTTTAAATCATCGTGAGAATATCCTTCTTTTTTTAAAGAAGATAGATAAAAAACAGCAATATTATCTTCTACATAGAAAAGATGTTCGCGGAGCAAATTAAGAAATTTGAGATATTTTTTTGGCATACAAATTAAAATTCTATCCTGGCAACGTATATATTTTATCGAGTAAAAGGTGCGACTGTTTGATGAAATCATTTAGCAAAACTTCTCCTACCTGCCTGATCTCGTCTCTTCCGTCAGCAATAGCTATAATCATCCAAAGCGAATGCATAAAACCGTTTCTTTGTGTAGCAACCAGATCCAAGTCAGAAGATAGATGATAATCATCATTCGGAAATTTCTCTAAGTATTTAGATTTTAATTTTCCAAATGTTTTGGAATTAATTTTTTTATTTGTATTTTCCAAAAGATCATCATCTTCATCGTTATCAGATGTGTTTGGTAAATGCAGTTTGAAAAATAAGACCATTTCTATGAGTTGATATGTCAAAAATAGATCTATCACTTGATCTTTATGACTATTAATAAATTCCCTAGAAGATTCAATATTCATTGAGTGGATGATTAATCAATTTTCCCATAAACAGTCTTTATAAGGATCGACTATCACTTGTTTATCGTTTAAAACCTCGAAATGCAGGTGGATGGGGGTCGTTCCTTTATTGCCTATAAAGGCGATGATCTGGCCTTTTTCTACCGCGCATCCCCTTTCCAAGGAAAGCAGACTTTCTATCTCTTCACTTAATTTTTCGCAATGTCTATACCATGATGTATATCCGTTTTCATGCTGGATAAAAAAAGAATGGTCTGTATCCCAAGAAGCGGCATAAGTGGGATCGTCCCCGATAGCCGCTCTATGTAATCTCCCCTTGGCGGTAGCTAAAACTGGAGTGAGCTTTGGATAAGGAAAATCGTAGCCCGCATGTCCGTCATAGTTTAGAAAATATTTTGCACTACTGCCGTCACTCGCGTCTCCAACATAATTAATTTCTCCGGAAGAGAAAAATGCCGCAGGAATTTTCCTTTGATATCCGTACGGTGCGCCCGCGCTCGGTTTCCCATCTCCGACTTCTCCGTTAAACGCTTTTACTTTTTGGTCTTTGGCGCCCTTTCCCCAGTGATTTTTGCTATCAGGGTCTATTGCTGTTCCAGAATGATCTACGACCGAACAGACTTTTACAGTTTTGGACGTTAGAGCATTCCCGTTTTGATCGTTTCCTTGTATTGGACAAATAAGGAAACCTGGGAGCGGAACAGAAAGCACTGGGTTAGAGGTGGATATATCCGAAATAATTTTTTCTGTGGGTACATTTTTATTCTCTGCAAGGATTGGCCTTAAAACAGATTGAGCACTGTCACTTCGATTTATCGTTGTGTTTTGCGTTAAGAAAATTCTCTCCCAAAGTTCTATCGCAGCACTTATTATCTTTTTTAAATTATCAACAGAGGGTTTCATATATTATTTTCTTATTATCCGCTTTTATTGAAATCTTTGCGAAGTCTTATAAATTCAGCATCAGAAATCTGAACATCTTCATATTGTTCATTATCTATAATTTTAAATCTTAAATCGGCAGTACTTTCTATTGTATGTCTGTATCCAACAAACGGCGCACAAGGTAAATAAAATGACTTAATGAAAGGAACGCTCTCTGCTTCTTTTTTCAAATATATTTCCCCAGGAACTTCAAACCAAATAAGAAAATCTTTTTCTTTTTTTAATTCAAACAGCTCAGAAATGATCAAATTTATTAGTTGAATAGATTCAACTGCAAGCTTTTTTAAATCCTGTTCTTTCTTCTGAAAATGAACGCTCGCATTCCTCAATTCACCAAGCTGACGAAATCTCTTTTCTGTTTCTCTGCTAATAATTTTCCATGAAACAAGAGTATTAATTCCGAGATTCCAATCATTAATGGAGTCCTTTCTATACACTGTTTTGTATTCTGGACTTGAACGATAAAATTCTTTCGTGACGAGAATTACTTGGTTGAAAATTCTTTCTCCTAAACAACATGCCCCTGTAAGTGCAGAATAATAACTACCTAAAATATAGGTGTCTTCAATATCCTGTAAAAGATAGGAGTGTTCGCCGACAATAGACAGAACGGGCTTGGGGACTGAAATCCATCGATTGAATTTCTCATTGAAGTCTTCCGAACCATACCGTCTTTCCAAACTTGCACGTTGTTCTTCTTTGTATTTTTCATACAAAGGGAAAGTTTTTTCACCATGGAAAAAATTTCGTGAAGAATCAATATAAAAATTTAAAAATCGATGCCTTTTCATGATATTGTAGAAGACGAATTATTTTCATTTAATATATCGCCATCGACGACATATAAAGTATGACTAACGAGCAATAAAATCGAAAGTGCATGTTTGGCTGGAATTTGTTTTTCATCACCATGACTAAGATAGTTTCGCCAGAACCCCATCATCCCCATCGAAAGAAGTTTAAACCCGTCTTGGAGTCCTTTTCCTCTTTTATTTGCAATATCGAATATTTCGATTTTAGGGACATCTTGATTAAATACATCAGACATCAAGTCATTTCCCTGTTTATCAGAACCTGACTTTTTCTGTATATAAACCTCATATTTTTCCAAGGATTTTCTTACCGACTCATTAAAATGACCTTCGTTGTACAAATTCAAACAGTCTGGCAATAGAAAAGGGTGCAAACCAATTTTTGCGGGTATCTCTTTGAGATACGGAACAGGAGGAATAATACTGGGCATTTCCTTTGGCAAATTCAAACTGCGTAGTTCACTAGTTAAATTAATCTCAAGCCGAAGGAGTACCTCACTAATTTTCTGAATTTCATCTTCAAGAACGGGCTTCCCTGCCTTTATTCTCCTTTCTATTCCCAGGGGGAGAGCTTCCCTTAAAATTCGATATAGTGTTTTCTTATGCTTTTTATAAACATTTTTTAAGAAAAAATAAATAGCATCCGGTGCATTTATATCTTTTTGTTTCGTCCAATATTTTTTAAATTGATTATCTTCGGCAATCTTTCTAAAACAAAACGACCTAGCGGGAAAAGATGTGGATGGAATAATTTGATTCAATAAGATAGCCAAGGTTCTAAGGTCTTGGATTTTTTTCGCAGACATTTTTACAGATGGCGAATGATGAATTATTTTTTTCTTAGATAACTTTGCAGGCATTGAATTTATAGTAGTGTTTTAACTTTTTGCTTTTCGATTATATGGTGATTGATTTGTCGGTTTGAGAGAAATATTTTTTTCTTGAGCTTTCGACTGAACTCCGCCAACAGGTCGTCCAAGGTTGAGACCGATAACACGGGTCGGCGTATTTTCTTTTGCCATTTCTCGTAATTGTTTAACCTCGGACGGAGTCCATGGTTTTCCAGCGTTGCGAATATATTTTGGTGCCATATATTTATTTTTCTTTTTGATTATTAATAATACTAACCACAACTCCTTGGATAAAAAAGTCGTGATCAAGAATAATATCTCTATATTCTTTTTTAGTTGATTTTGGACGAAGGATTATATGTTCATTGGTTTTATGGAATTCCTTAAGCGTTGCCTTTCCATCAATAAGAGCGACAACAATTTGACCTTCGTCAGCAACAGGCTGTTGTCTCACGATAACAAGATCACCGTTTTGAATAACTTTATTCATCGATTCTCCGTCAGCCCGAAGAATAAAATAATTTGCACCCGGACGAGCGATCTTTTGAGATACGGATATCATAGCTTCAACGTTTTCCTCGGCTAAAAACGGAGCACCGCAGGCTACACTTCCTACAAGAGGAAGCTCGATCGTCCTTTCCGAAAATTCCTTTCCTGTGATATCCTTAATTAATTGCAAATTTCCTAATTCCTTTGATCGTTTCAAATACCCAAGTTCAATCAGAGAATCAACGACCAAAGAAGCGGATCTGGGGGATTTGAATCCTAAATGAGCAGAAATATCGCGCAACGAAGGAGCTTGCCCACGGTAGACAATACCGTCGCGGATTAAAAAGAGTGTTTTTAACTGTTTTGGGGTTAAATTTTCATTCATGATATACACATTATACACCCCGTTTACTTTAAAAGCAAGCTCGTTTTTTTGATACAAAAAATGATGACGCAAAAAAGCATATGATATAATAAAGTTATGCGAATAAACCTTCAAGACATTATTGCGAGCACAGAACGCTCGGTACAGATGTATAATTCCCTGCTCCCCAAGGCTGAATTGGAGAGAATTTCACAAATGGCAGAAACCGTGGCAAAAAGCTTAGAGCCAGTGGTTCAAATCATGCAAAATCCGGCATTTCAACGCCAAATGCAAGAAATTAACCGCATCGCGGAGAATATCAGAAAATCCGTTGAGCAATCGCACGCTCTCACGCTCCCCATTATCCGCGAGATGGAAGAACTATATGGCACAATTGATAAAGTGTCCGAAGATATTGCACCAGTATATTCGATTCCGGAATCTAAGCGAGAGGAAATTATCACACAGTCCATATTCCGCAAGACAAAATTAAAAATATGGAAAGGGATTCCGTCCGTAAGAGAAATTATTCCTCTTTCTTTGCCAAAAGATACCTGTTGGGAAGATGTTCAAATGAGGTTTAATGATCCGCACACCGTATTTATAAAAATTCCGAAATATAAAGTAAGAATTACCCAGAGCTACGAAGAAATGGGGATGGAGGATATGCGCTCGCATTTACCCAACGCACAATGGAAAGTTCTTCAAGCACTTGCACGATACAACGATGGTATATCATGGAAAACACCAGTCGCTTCGCCGTCTATCAAAAAGAATAAGCAATTGCTCGCGGAGGCGTTAAAAAGATTTTTCAACATCGAAGACGATCCATTCTTTCTTTACAAAAGAGCAAAATCGTACCGCCTAAAAATGAGATTGATACCCGATGAAGTTCCGCAAGAAAAAGACTGTTTTGGAGTTCGTGAATACTTTGATGATAAAGCTCCGCAAGTTTACGACCATCGTCCCGCGTACGATTCATACGACAACTACAAGAATTAACATAAAGTGAAAACTGCAACAACATTTCCTCCGTAAAATCGGAGGATTTTTTGTGTCCGGTGAACGTTCGCCAGTTGTTTAGAGAGGGCTTAATAAAACACCTTCTCAAAAATATATGGCGAAAAACACCATTGAGGTCGTATACCGACCTATTACCAGCCTTAATCCTGCGGAATACAATCCTCGGAAGCACACGAAGGAGCAAGCCGAACAGCTCAAAAAGAGCATTGAGCGTTTCGGATTTGTGGATCCAGTGATCTGCAATTCTGCCAAAGAGCGAGAAAACGTAATTATCGGCGGTCATTTCCGTTTCGAGATCGCGAAAGAACTCGGAATGACCGATGTCCCGGTCGTATTCGTGGACATTCCGGATATCGAGAAAGAAAAAGAGCTGAATCTCCGTTTGAACAAAAACACCGGAGAATTCGATTTTGAAAAGCTCAAAGCGCTTGATTTCGATGTCCTGCTTGACGTTGGATTCGATCAGAAAGAACTTGATGATATTTGGAATAGCAAGTTGAAACAAGGTAAATTCGATTTCGACGAAGAAATGAAGAAAATCACAAAGCCGAAGACAAAGCCCGGCGACATCATACAGTTTGGAACACACCGTTTGATTTGCGGTGATTCCACCAAGCCCGAAACTCTTCAAAAACTTCTCGGAAATGAAAAAGCGTCAATGATTTTTAGTGACCCCATCTACAATATTTCAGTCGACTACAACGGAGGAATCGGCGGAAAACAGCAGTACGGAGGCACTGTAAACGATACCAAGAGCGATGATGAGTATAAAGAATTTCTCAGAAAGAGCATGGTCGCCGCACTCGCAGTAACGAACGAGGACGCTCACGTTTTCTACTGGTCAGACCAAACGTACATCTGGCTTATTCAAACGCTTTACCGCGAACTCGGAATCATCAACAAGAGAGTGTGCCTATGGCTGAAAAACGGTCAAAACCCCACGCCTGGCGTTGCGTTCAATAAATGCTATGAACCGTGCACCTACGGAGTCCGTGGAAAGCCGTACGTCGTCAAAGGAGTGAATAAGCTCAACGAGGTGATGAATCCAGAAATGACTACCGGCAATAACCTTCTCCAAGAAGCGCACGACCATCTCGATACCTGGATGGAAAAACGTCTTCCCGGCAACGAATACGAACATAGCACGATGAAACCGCCCGAAGTGTATGAAAAAGCGATCCGCCGATGCACAAAGATGAACGATATCATTCTCGATAGTTTTTCAGGATCAGGCAGTACCATCATGGCGGGCGAAAAACTGAAACGCCGAGTATATGCCGTCGAAATGGAACCCGCTTTTTGCGATCTTGCGATTCGTCGATACGAGAAGCTGACGGGAGATAAAGTAAAAGTTATTCACTCAGATGAAACGATTTAGACACGAAAATGCTTTTCTTGAACAAATAAAGACGATACCGAATATATCGCTCGCTTGCGAGAAGATCGGACTGTCGCGAAATACGATTTACCGTTGGTGTAAGGAAGACCCTGATTTCAAAAATCGGCTTGATGAAGCCCTCGGGAACGGTACCGAATCGGTAAACGACCTCGCGGAGAGTAAACTCATCACGCAGATAAACTCAGGCAATATGCAAGCGATTAAATACTGGCTTGATAACAACAAGAAAAACTATATGCGACCTCGCCCCAAAAACTTTTGGGAGTCTCTTGAAAGTGTCGGACCTATCACATCAATTATGATCAACGGAATAAAACAGCCAATTATTCCTACGAGACCAGAGGACGACAATTAAGCAGAGCTTCGGCGATTGTTTTCATGTCGGCGTTTGAAAGTCCGACCGATGTTGAATGTGGAATGACGGCGTAAGTTGTTTTCTCGTCCGGAACGATGGACAATTTTCCTGGAAGCACCTCTTGAAAAGTATCGAGCGCCACCTTCTCCCAATACGGAAGATATGTACGCGAATAGAAAAGCACTAGTTTCGGATTAAATTCCCGGATCATGTGCCGAAGTTTAACGATTCGCTCCGGTGAATATTGTTCGAGATATGCTTTCCGTGATTCCAACCCTTCGACTTCGGACGAACCGTACGGCCAATCGCTTTCTTTTGTCGACTTTGCCGGAAGTGGCATAAGTTCAAGCACTGCATGATCCGATGTTTTTCTTCCGAACTGCTTAATTTGAAAATCTCTGATTTCTTCAAGATTCGGCTCTTTTCCGTTTTTCAAATAAAGCAAGAGATAGATAAGACGTCGATAGGTTGCTTGTGTAGGCGCATCATCTTCAAACCATCGCACGTGCCCCGGGTCTACCTTGAGATCATCATAGATATCAAAAATAGATCCGTGAGCCGTTGCTTTAAATCTTTCTAAAAGTATCTCATTACTTTCGTTATGCCCTTCTTCCATTCCAACGAGCCAAATGTCGCCTGAAAGATTGCCATATCCCCAAAAATTCTTAATGCGAGAGCGAATAAGTTCTTGGTCTAAAAAAGCAGACGGTTTGTCTGCTCCGATTGTATTATTGTCCATGTACTTTAGCGGGTTTTTTGTGCGACTAAGGAGTCTTATTCAAAAGACTCCCCGCCATCGCGATGAGAACCTTTCGGTCCCCACCCATACCCGTTTCCAGGTACGACCCGCTAAAGTGACTCTGACGAGGAGTCTTTTGATCTTTAGCGGGGTTTGTGCGGCCATACCTTAAAGATTTTACTTCTAAGGGTTAGGTCGTCTTTTATTTAATTGTTAATAATATAATACTGTAAAAATCACTATTCTGCAACGATCATATCGCAGATAAAGCCTTTTGCTAAGCCTTCCCGCGAGTATGAAATAGATTCATTGTTCTGCATAGACTATGCACCAGAAATGGGTCTGTCATTAATATATAGATGGAAAGCACAACATCACAATATATACAGGCACCGATTATTACTGAAAAAATTCGGTATTGTCTGTATGCTCGTAAATCAACCGAGCAAGACGAAAAACAAGCCTTATCAATCGAATCGCAAGTTAAAGAAATGCTTGCGATAGCAGAGCGAGAAAATTTGGAAATAGTAGATATTAGACGAGAATCGCATTCAGCAAAAGATTCGGGACAAAGACCTGTATTTAAAGAACTGCTTGAAGATATACGGCGAGGACGTTTTAACGGTATCCTTACGTGGGCACCTGATAGATTAAGTAGAAATGCGGGCGACCTTGGGTCGCTCGTTGATTTAATGGATCAAAAACTTCTTTTAGAAATACGAACGTACGGACAACATTTTCATAATTCACCAAATGAAAAATTTCTTTTAATGATTCTCTGTTCTCAAGCAAAACTTGAAAATGATAACAAAAGTATAAATGTAAAGCGAGGGTTAAGAACGCGGGTTGAAATGGGATTATGGCCTGGCGTTGCACCGACCGGATATCTTAATGAAAAACGAATTGATAGAAAATGTCAGGTTATTATAGATCCAGATCGTGCACCTATTATCAAAAAAATGTTTGAACGTGTCGCTTACGATAAATGGAGTGGAAGAAAACTTTTTCACTGGCTCAAATTTGAGCTAAATTTAAAATCAGCAAATGGAAACAAAAACCTAACCCTCAGTAACATTTATTGCATACTGCAAAATCACTTCTATTATGGATCTTACGAATATCCAAAAAAGAGCGGAAATTGGTACAACGGCAAACATGATCCAATTATCTCAAAAGAACTTTTTGACCAAGTTCAAGCACAAATGAAAAGCCAATCGCTAAGAGTAGAAAATAAAGAATTTGCTTTCACAAAATTAATGACGTGCGGATTATGCGGTTCAGGAATTTGTGCGGATGAAAAATTTAAAAAGCTAAAAGACGGAACCGTAAACCGACACGTCTATTACGGATGTACAAAAATGAGAGACAAAAACTGCCCTTGCGGTTACATAAACGAAGTAGATTTAATTGAGCAGTTTGTAAAACTAATGGATCAGATAGACTTAAACGAGATAGGGATAAAGGAAAAAATTAAAGATGAAGTTGAGAGAGTAAAAAAATTCCAAAGAATCATTTTAGGAACAACCGAAAAAATTGAGGTGAAAGAAATAGATATCCGAAATTATGCAAAGTACGTTTTAAAAGAATCACCGGATGTAGAAAAAAGAGAATTACTGAGCTGCCTAAAAAGCAAAATACTCTTGAGCAACAAAAGTATTTTGCTTCAAACAATCGAGTTACAAAATTAGAAAATCTTTTTATCAGAAGAATGGAAAATTTTACGAATACCCATATGGCATAATGCTATTTTTATCACTATCCATTTTTTAAGTGATCGATAAAGCTTAAAGCAAGTTCTGCTTTTTTCATCTTTTCATAAACGGGTATGATATTGACGATCCTTCTGTCGGTTAAATAAGGTTTTCCGTCTTTACTCTCCGGATATCTTACTCCCTCATTATTTGGATCTATTTCATGAAAGCAATCGACAGCAGTGTCTATTGCAGACAAACATTGTTCGCGTTCTTCGTCATTGTCTCCAAAAGCGGCAACACACCCTTCGCGAACTTCCGCCCATAAACTTTTTAAATTATGGGTGCCTTTTTTATGATTATCATCCCTCAAGTGTTTTATGCCCAACTCAAGCCCTTGGCGATAATTTTGCATCAGAGGATAGAACAAAATATCAATACCAATTCCATGGTTAGACATAATACTTTCGCAAATTACATGTCCTCCCGAAAAATAACCCTTCGAAAGTGCCCAGTAATCATATGGGCCACCATTCAAACCTACACAGGCGTTCATCTGCCAATTTTCCGCCTCCCCGAAAGGAGATTTTTTGATATCGTCTTTATCGTCCGACATAAATATTTATTCTTTACTTCAATCCAAGTTTTCTTAGACGTGAATCTATCGCTCCAATCTGCCGATCCATCATAACGGCAATTTCTTTAGGACTTTTGCCGCCCTTAAACATTTGAGTAAGAAACTCGTCATCTTCCTGCCCCCAAGGTTTGTATGCTTGAGAATACGTTTTTCGTATGTCTTCCACTGAATATGCTTTTGTTTGAACAGAAATATTTTCTTCCCTTTCAAAAACTAAAGAATCTGAAAGATCCTGAGAAACGGGGATGATTTCCTCTATTGTTACTTGTTCCATAAAGCTAGATACCAATGGATCAAGCTGTATATCGCCCCGTTCAATCGGCTGAGTAAGATATAATCCCGAGAGAGAAGTACACCGGCTAAGCGCCACATAGGTTTGACCGTGAGCAAAAGCCCCGCCCTCCATATTCACTACAACCGAATTATATGTTTTCCCTTGTGATTTATGAATAGTAAACGCCCATGCGAGCCGTAAAGGAAATTGAGTAAAAGAACTTAAAACCTCTTCTTCAATTTTCCGAGTTTCAGCATCATAATAATAACGAATTTTTGTCCAAGTATTTTTGGGGACTGAATAAACAATCTTTCCATCAATTCGTACCTTAACCTCGTTTTCCGAAAGAGAGTCTACTACTCCAATGGTGCCATTAACCCATCTTTTCCCCGGATCGTTTTTCAAAAACATAACCTGCGCACCGTTCTTAAGTTTAAGGAACTCATCAGTGGGAAAATAGCTACGTTCAAGATTTCCGCTGATCTCTGCTCTATATTCGTAAACCTGCCCATCTAACCTAGCAAGCTGACGACTGTTGATTTGATCCACAACGAAATTCCTTGTTGCTAAGGTTATTACGCCTTCCGATGGTATTTGACAACCACACCTCTCATTTAACGCTGACAGGATGCTGTCATCTATCTGATTTTTCCTTACAGCGTTAAGAATTTCTTTAAATTGTTCATCGCTTTTTTGTCTAAAAATATACCCCAACTCGTAAACATTTAATTTTGTTTTTTGCCAAACATCCGCGTTAAAAAAATATGGTCCGCCATGGTTATGTGCAAAATATTGATTTAGTCCATCATCTACAATAGGGGGAAGTTGGTAAAGATCTCCGAACATAACCATTTGTACACCTCCAAACGGAAGATCATTTTTTCTAGCTTGTTTCAATATCACATCAAGCGCCCCCATCATATCAGCCCGAACCATTGATACTTCATCAATGATAACCATGTCTACATGGCGCATGAGCGTAGCCACTCGATTGCCTACACTTAAGTTTTCAAGATTGATTAAACCGATAGGAAGACCGAACAAAGAATTTAAAGTCTGTGCATGAATATTCAAAGCGGCAACCCCAGTAAAAGCACCGGCAACTCGTTTTTTCTGCGTTTTATACATGAGGTATTGAAGCAATACCGATTTACCTGTTCCAGCTTTTCCCGTAATGAAAAAATGTTCTTCGCTGTTTTCAATTTTATTAAAAAGCGCTTCTTGCTCAGGGCTGAGCTTTATGTCTTCTATATCAATCTGATCCTCGTTGAGTTTTTTTCTTGGTTTTTGATAAGAGGTTGGCAAATTAGGTAATGTGGATATTGAAGATGTGCTGTCTCTTTTGACAGCTTGATAAACAACATATCCGACGATGACAAATATAATCCAAGACATAATTAATTATTTTTCGAAAGTTTTTCAAGTTTATTATAATACCTTTTGCGTTGCTTGAACATTTTATCGAGAAGTTCGATATATCCATCGCGATAGTCGTACACCTTTTTTATCCCTTCCTCTCCTCGTTCAATTCGTCCGATATACTGAATGAGCTTTCCTTCAAACGAGAATGGGAAAACTAAAAAGAGCGTGTCCAAATTTCGTATATCGCTCCCTTCCCCGAGAAGCTGTCCGGTCGCTATGAGAATTTGAAAATGACCGGATGCGATCTGTTTTTCTTTTTGTTTCCGTTTTGCAACGGGAAGATCGGAAGTGAGCGCAATCGTTTCAAAATCCCGTTTGAGATAAAAATTCAGAAGTTCGACGTGCTCTTTCCTTTCCGTTAAAACAAGACACTTCTTTCCGTTTTTTGCTTCAGTCGCTATATCTTCTACAATAAGGCGATTTCGTTCCGAATCGAACGTGAGAATTTTTGCGATAGTTTGAAAGTCGGTTCGTTTAATTGCAAACGGAAAAGAAAGGTTTGTTTCTCGAATGACAATATCCACTTTTGAAACCGGTTTTGAGTTCACTGCCGATTGGTAATTTTTCGGCACTTCGTGAACGATATCGCCCAAATAAGCGTAAATGAGTTTTTCATCGTTGTTTTTTCTCTTTGGCGTGGCGGTCAACCCAAAAAGATATTTCGGGTTGAATTTTGTGATGACATCGCGAAACATTTTTGCGGGCACATGATGACATTCATCAACCAAAATCAAACCAAAAGACTTTTTCAAATCTTTCCAATCTTTTTGCCGAGCCAAACTTTGCACCATCGCGACCGTAATCGGTGACTTAATGGATTTCTTGTTGGAAACGAATTGCCCGATATCTTTTTTCGGAATATTCAAAAAATTCTCTATTCGTTCCAGCCACTGGTCGTAAATCTGCTTTCTGTGAACAAGGATAAGCGCGGGCTGTTTCTTCTGCGAGATAATGCCAAGACCCATGATCGTTTTTCCGCTTCCGGGTGGTGCGACAAGCACACCGCAATCCGCTTTTTCAAAATGTTTTAATGCTTCTTTTTGGTGTTCAAAAAGCTCAAAGGACGGATGGATCGATATTTCTTCGGTATGGTTTAACTTATCAAAAATTTTGAATGGAACGCTTTGCTCGCGGAGGTAATTTTTGAGCTGCTCTAAAAATCCACGTGGGACAAGAACCTCCGCGCCTTCCGAAATAACGGTTTTAAAGTACCGCTCCAAATCGTAGGTCGGCATATTTATGTTCTTCTTCATCGCATATTCCGCGTTGAAGAAATTCAGTTCCACACGAAGAAAAGTCGTAAGTCTTGAATTTATCTGGCTTTTGGGGATGGACGCATATTCAGACAGTGTGATTAAAATCTCACCATTTTTTGTATGTGTCGGCTTATCATTTTTTCCCGTGCATTTTACAAAAAGCGCATCAAGTTTTTCTGTGGAAACTTTTTCCACTTCTGAAAGAAATTTCCACTGATTTAAAAACGGCTCTAACGAAACCGGATCAACAAAAACGCTGTTTCCATTTTTTCTCGGCTGACCTTGCAAAGGCAATGCAATCAAATTTCCCAGCCCCTTCCCTGATAATTGATCTTGGTTTGGAAACAACCGATCAAAACTGTCGTCTTTATCAAAATCATCAATATTTTTTGAGCTTCGCAAAAGAGAGAAAAATATCGTTCGGCTTTTGTACGCCGGATAATTGTTTTCAAAAAAGCACCACACGTGCCCGCCTTTTCCTGAACGCGAGCGTTCCAGATATACCGGCAGGTCATTTTTCTTGCATTCTTCAATCAAGCGAAGAGCTTGTTCCTGCCATTTACCATCATCAAAATCAGCCGCGATAAAATATGACTTGTTGTCCGTAAGTAACGGATACACTCCTATTGTTATGCCGCCAATAAGATGATTCTCAATAAATGCATCTGAAAGCGGGGTGAAATTTTTCTTTGCCCAATCCGAATAAACGGGAGAATAACCGCTTCCGCTTCCATCAGATTTTTCCCATCGTTTTGGAAACACGTCAGAACGCCCTTTAAAAAGAGCGGTAAAAATCCGTATTCGTTCTTGTCTGGAAAACTCGGACATAAACAAAAACTATCATAAAAACAAGAGAAATAACAGATACTTGGATTATCTGTTTTAAAAACCCATGGATCTCGGGCGCACGAGGTCGCCTTGACTCTCGGGCTAGCACGATTTGGCTGCGAGACTTGGATTCGAACCAAGATAAACGGATTCAGAGTCCGTTGTCCTACCATTAGACGATCTCGCAAGTTGTTAAGTATCAGGGAAAAGTATCGGTATCGGGGGACGACGATAAAACGGATGACGGACGGGCCATTTACCAACGACCCCACCCCGACCTCCCCTCTCTGGGGGAGGAGGCACGACGACGTCCGACTTTTTACTTTCTACTTTCTACTTTTTACTTTTTCTCACCCCGACAGAATAGCATGTTTTTGGGGGAAAAGCTAGAGGGGTTAGGGCTTCATAATTCGGGAGCATTCACTTTGTTTTTTCTTTTTTGGTATAATGAGGGGGTGGGTATCGGCCGAAATCACTACCCGAACTAACCCCACCTCAGTCCTCCCTTACAGGGACTGTACACCTTTTCAATATTTTGTTTCTCTCCTTACAGGAGCTGTATACTTTTTGGATATTTTATTTCGTACCTCATAAAATATCTCAAGAAAGTCTTGCGGAGTGGGTCCCTGCCCACTCCTCACCTCACAAAATATTAGAAGAAGGTCTTGCGGAATGGGCCCCTTCCCATTCCTCACCCTTTGAAAGGGGGAGAGGCACGGGACGAATACTACCAGTATGAAATTTTTTGATCCGAAACGAGATGGGATTTTCTTTTCCTTTATTATTGGGTTCTTTTTCTTGCTGTATTTTTTTGTGGTTGGTCCGGTATTCCTTCATCCGAAGGCGGTTCCTTTTGCTAAAAACGAACTGGCGGATGCGGAGCGGTTGCGCGGGAATGTGGCGTATCTCACTTCCCTTTCTCCGACGCGAACTTTTCCGAACGCGACGCTTGATGACGGGGCAAAATACGTTACCGAATATTTCCAAAAATATTGCGATGAGGTCGCCGTTCAATCGTATACGGTGGCGAGTTCTACGGCGAAAAATATTGTTTGCACTTTTAACAAAACAAAACCGAGTGTCATCGTTATCGGAGCGCATTATGATACTTTCGGGATAACGCCGGGAGCGGACGATAATGCGAGCGGCGTCGCGGGGCTTTTGGAACTTGCGCGGCTCATTTCCAGCAACTCGCAGAAATTCAAGAACCGCGTCGATCTCGTCGCGTTCACTCTCGAAGAACCTCCGTATTTCCACACGGAGTACATGGGAAGTTATCAGTATGCCCTTTCGCTGAAAAAACAAAATGTTCCGGTGAGGTTCATGGTGTCGCTCGAAGCCATCGGCTATTATTCCGACAAAAAGAACTCGCAGAAGTTTCCGCACTGGCTGCTTCGGGCGGTTTATCCGAATACGGGAAATTTTGCGCTCATTGCGGGCGATATTAGGAACAGTCTTTTGACGAGAAATTTTAAAAAAAATTTTATGGAAGGAACGGGTCTTCCTGTTTCATCGCTCTCCGGACCGGTCAGTCTTTTCGGTCTCGACTTTTCCGATCACTGGTCGTTCTTGGGGTTCGGGTATCCGGCGGTGATGATCACCGACACCGCGATGTATCGGAACCCGAACTATCACAAAAAAAGCGACACGAAGGAGACGATTGACTACGCCAAAATGAGCGAGGTGGTACAGGGGATGTATAGCGCGGTGATGAGGTTTTAGGTTTTAGGTGTTAGGTTTTAGGTGTTAGGTTTTAGGTGTTAGACGGACGACAAACCCCACCCCGACCTCCCCTTTGAAAAGGGGAGGAGGACGGACGACTTTTCACTTTTTACTTTTCACTTTCGACTTAAAAAAAGACTCCCGCAACTGATGCGGGAGCCGGGGCCCTTTTCTTTGAGGGCGGTTATTCTTCTACTTCTACGGCTTCGCGGTTGCGTTCGTAGAAAAGCTTGAAGACTTTGTACATATCGTAGTGGTCTTTAACAGCCATTTTTTCGCGGATGCTGTGCATTGCCCATTGCGGACTTCCAACGTCTACGGTCAAAATTCCGAGTTTTGGGGAAACGATCGAGCCGATGGTCGAACCGCACGGCATGTCGGAACGATTCACGAAATTTTGGTACGTCACTCCGACGGTCTCGCATAAATTTGCGAATATGGCGGCCGAAAGATCGTTCGTTGCGTATCTGAGATTCGCGTTGTGCTTGATGACCGGACCGCCACCGAGTTTCGGCATGTGTTCGGACTCGTGTTTTTCGGGATGAGTCGGCAAGACACCATGAGCGTTGTCGGAAGAGATCAAGAATGATCTCGCCATCACCGTATCAAGGCGCGCATCGCTCGCCCGGCATATCCGAGACAAGGTATGTTGAAGGAACGAACCGTCCGCTCCTTGAACAGAGGCGCTTCCCACTTCTTCATGATCCCAAAAAACAGCCACTGTGGTCGCTTCCGGTTTTTCAACCGAGATGATCGCGCAAAGCGCCTGATGAACGGATGCGAGATCGTCCAAACGACTGGAATGAATTATCTCATTATTCATTCCGCCGAGAACCGCTTCTTGCGTGTCGCAAAGGAACAAGCATGTTGACATGACCGTTTCACCGGGTCTTTTGAACAGCAGGTTAAAATCATGAACGTCCATTCCTCCCAGCCCCATAATAACGGGGAGATCGGTTTGACTGTTGATCGCGCCGTTCTCATTAACGTCGCGCTCTAGGTGGACCGCAAGACTGGTAGCGCTCACGATCGGACCATAGTCGCGAAGATTGATCAAACGAGAGATCAATCCTTCGCCGTCGCGATCGCGGAGAGTTACGCGGCCCGCGATGAAAAGGTCGCGGTCGAGCCATGTTCTCCAGATCCCGCCGCCGTACGGTTCAACGCCCAGCATGGCGCACCCGGATTTTTCGTAAAGAGCATTCGGTTTCAGTTTTAATGTCGGGCTGTCGGTGTGGGCTCCGATGATCTTAAATCCGGTTCCTTCGAGAATATTTTTTCCCATAACAAACGCGATAAGGGAACTTCCCATGCAGGTCACGTAATACTTCCCGCCCGGTTTGGGCTTCACTCCCAACGCTAGTTCTGTAAACCCGGCAGACTCGAGGCGTTTTTTTGTTTCTTTAATGACGTGAAAAGGTGTCGGAGAATTGTTCAAGAATTTGAGCAAGTCTTCGGCGAATTCTTTTTCTTGTGTGGTGTCAGTGTTCATTATCCCTCCTTGGGGAATCAAGATTGTAACGGGAAACCGGGATAATTGTTTCATAAAAGATGACGGATGTCAAGGACGAGATAAGTCATAAGTGAAAAGTCGAAAGTCGAAAGTCACGACGGACGGACGACGAACCCCACCCCGACCTCCCCTTTGAAAAAGGGAGGAGGAACGACGACTATCGTTGTCTTTCGACTTTCGACTTTAGACTTTTGACTCGTTGTTTCGCTTGACTTTTATATTAAATAGGACTATAATAAGACTAACTTTATATATATTTATTATTAATTTAGTCATTTTTATGTCAAAAGACACTATTTTACCCAGTTTTGGGCTTAAAAACTTCTTGGAGATTCCCTATGATACTCTGGAAGAAATGAACCTTCGGGCGGCGGAACGGGCGGAAAAAGAATCACCTGAAAAACTCGAGAAGGAATATCGCGACTATTTGGCGAAAGAAAAGCGATTAAAGGCGGTGACGCTTTGTTTTTCCGACATTGAAGGAAGATTTCATATGCTTGATTACGACAAGCAGTATTTTCTCGGTGCGGCGGACAACCTTACTTTCGACGGCTCATCCATCCGCGGGTTTACCGCACAGCAAGAGTCCGACCTCAGGCTTGCCGTCGACTGGACAAGCATTCTCTGGCTTCCCTCCGACGTCTTCGGACCGGGAAAAGTCATTATGTTTGCGAGTGTCATGAACCGCGACAAGACGCCATATGAATCGGACTTTCGTTCGCGCCTCGAACATCTCGCTGAAGAATTAAAAAAGAAAAAAGGATTGACTGCGTACCTCGCCGCAGAAGTGGAGGGGTTCATCGTCGACGGAATAAATGCCGAACAAAATTTCAGCGAAGAAAAAGGATTCGAACTCATCTCGACGGGCGGGTACTTCCATTCCCTTCCAAAAGACAAACTGAAAATGTTCATCGATGCCGCAGCGGAAGCGCAGAGAGCGATGGGATTCCGCAATGAGAAAGACCACCCCGAGGTGGCGCCTTCGCAGTTCGAGCTTTGCTTCTCGTATGCGAATGTCGTCCGCGCCTGCGATCGGATACAACTCTACAAACTCATCTGCCGGCAGGTAGCTGCGAATATGGGAATGACCGCGACCTTTCTCCCGAAGCCGGTTTCCGGTATCAACGGCAGCGGCATGCACCTGAACATGTCGTTTGCAAAGGATAGTCCCGCCTCCGCCCTGAGTTCATCGAAGGGCTCCGGCGCGGCGATGGAAAATATCTTTTACAAAAAAGACGGCGAGGATGGACTCTCTCCATTTGCTTGGGATGTCATTTCTCGTATCCTGAACCACGCGCCGGAACTTTCACTCCTTTTAAATTCGAGCGTAAATGCATACCGACGACTCGACCCGCATTATGAGGCGCCGAACCAGATCAAAGTTTCTTCCGTCGACCGCGGCTCAATGATCCGCATTCCCGCCGGAAACAAAAAGACCGCCCGCATCGAAGTGCGCAGTGTTGCTCCCGATGCCAACCCGTACATCGCGACCTTTGCGCTCCTCAAGACCGCGCTTGAAGGAGAACCACTTGTAAAAGAAGAAGGCAAGCGCGACCGCACCCGCTACCTTCCGGGAAATATCAATGATGCGATCAAACTCTACAACGCGAGCGAATTTCTGAAAAAAACCCTCGGAGAGCACACGCACGAAAAATACATGCAATTCAAACAGGACGCCGCCGACCGCAGTCCAAAGGAACTCGGCGCGATCGTAAAAAAGAGCGAAGTGATCTATCATCACGAAGTGACGAACCAGATGTTGTGGAATACTTTTTAAAGTCGAAAGTGAAAAGTTGAAAGTCCCCACTCCGCCGGAGGCTTCGCGGGGCAAGCAAAAGTCGAAAGGCACGACGATAACCGACAACCAAAAAAACGCTTCAAACTTTGAAGCGTTTTTTTGTTCATCGTATATTCATGAAATTTTATTAAGATTCAATACGTATCAGAGTTTGAATGTCGAGAATTTTGGCTTAAAATGGACTAAAACGGTCCTAAACGACAAAAGATTGACATTCATGAATAAATGATATATAATGAAATCTCCATAGTTCTTTAGAAGAAGGAGGCATGATAAACCGTGCTAAAATACATAACCTTGTTTCTTTTTTGTTTGATACTTACTGCTACTGTGCCACAAACACAAGTAAGTGCCCAGACGAAAGAGAAACAAAAGGTCGAACTCTCAATATCAAAGAAGAAAGTTTCCCGGGTAAAAATTCATCACGACCAACCTCGCCAAAAAGCGACAGTGAAGAAAAACAAACCGAAGAAAAATCCTCTTCTTGAAGCAAAGAGAGGTCTTGTGCGCAAAATCATTCGCGATCACAAAATCGCGATAAAAAGAGAAAGCGCACACCACAACACTCCTCCCGCTCTTGTCGTTGGTATTATTGCAGCCGAAAGCTCAAATAATCCGAAGGCAGTGAGTAGTGAAGGTGCCGTGGGCCTCATGCAAACCATGCGAAATGCCGACAAAGCGGTCGGAATTACGTGTGATTCCAAGGAAGGCGAGTGTTCGATCAAAAAGGGTACGGCAGTTTGGGATCATCTACAGAAAAAGTATAAGATAAACAGAGAATCTCACCGGCTTGTAGCTTACAATCGGGGACAGAAAGCTTATAAAGATTTCTTGGAAGAAGGAAGGGATCCGGAAAAAGACCCTTTCGTTCTCGCGGTCCGAGAGTATAAGCAATTGGCTCTTTTGGCCCTCAATGAGTTACAAGACGTACCATAACCATAACCAGTCCACAAAGGACGCCCCGCCCCCATAAAGGGCGGGATTTTGCTAAGTGGAAAGTGAAAAGTAGAAAGTGTAAAGTGAAAAGTGCGTAAAATCCGGCGTCGTCGTGACTTTTCACTTTTTACTTTTCACTTTTTACTAATAAACCCTTCTTCGGTCTTTTACCAAAGAAGGGTTTATTGTAAACATTCATATTACTCTGTCACCTCTTTGTAAGACGGCAGCCAGTCCATGAGGCGTTTGCGGTGTTTATCGATTGACCAGGCCTCTCCTTTCTCGAAAAGTCCGGGATAATTAGCTTTGAAAGCAAGAAGTGATTTTTCGGTCGCCTTCGGATAGGTCGGCGGGATATTTTGGTTGTAGTATTCCATAAACACGATAACCGTCGTGAGAGCTTCGTTAAATTCAGCGTTTATGTTCTTTTTTCCTTTCATGACTGCATAGTACCATAAAACTTTTTTTATTGCAAGTTTTATGGTGTTATTCGCCGCGGGCGAACAATAACCATACTATTTCGATTCGTCGGGCGCACAGAAAAAGTACCACATCTATATTCGTAATAATTCCTCGTAATATTCCTCTCCGTCGGACGGCAAAGTATGCATTTGTCGAAACTTTTTTCCCGACAGTGCGTAGGCGACTCTGATATTGAGACGCTCCAGGAAGCGTAGGTTGTGAGAAATGACAATTATTGCTCCGGGGAAATCCGCGAGTGCCTCCGCGATGGTGTCCAGAGTCTCAATATCAAGATTGTTCGTCGGCTCGTCAAGAATAAGAAGGTCGATCGGCTTTGCCGTTACCATGGCGAGGGAAAGACGCGCAGTTTCGCCTCCGGAGAGGTCCCCGGCACATCTCCGTATCTCGCTTTCGCCGGAAAGGAGAAATCGCCCCAGCTCCGATCTGATCTTGGCCTCATCAAGTTCCGGGTTCGACGCGCGCATATTCTCAATGACCGACCGACGAGCATCGATGTTGCAGTACTTTTGATCGATATATGCCGTTTGCAAATTTTTTGAGTACCATGCTTCTCCCGAAAGAACGGCGGGCGATCCCGTTCGGACTATCGCTTTCGCGAGCAAGCTTTTCCCCGTTCCGTTCCCGCCGGCAAGGACGATGCGGTCTCCGAACGACACACGAAGATCTATCTCGTCGAGCAATCTCTTTCCGTCGACAGAAAGAGAACACATAGAGAGGCGAACAAGCGATCGTTTCGATGTGTCGGAGCCGACCTCGAGATCAGGGTGAGACCGGCGCGTCCGCGGTCTTCCCAGCTCGGATATGTTCTTTCTGTTCTCTTCTTCCGCACGAAGCAGCCTTTCTCTCGCCCTCCCCGCATTCTTCTCGGACCGGTTTTGGAAAAATCCGGTGGCAAACTTGTCCCGAGAGACATCGGCCTTCCATTTTTTATCTTCGCGCGATGCCCTCGCGGAGCGCGTTAGAACGGACGCCTTCGCGCGACGGATCTTCCGGGCGTTCTTTTTTAACGCCTCCACTTTTCTTTCGCGCGCCTCTTCCATGATTTCTTTTTGTTCTGCATACGCAGTGTAATTCCCTCCGTACTTGGACAACTTACCGTTCTCGAGTTCCCATATGGAACTAGAGACGCGGTCGAGAAAGACCGGATCATGAGACACGACGATGTATGCGCCGGAAAACTCTTCCAAATACTTTTTCAGCGTTTCCAGTCCTTCGGTGTCGAGATGATTGGTCGGTTCGTCAAGAAGAAGTATCTCGGGATGTGTCGCATCAGCCATGGCGATCAAAAGTTTGGATAGCTCGCCGCCCGAAAGCGTTGAGAGTTTTCTCTCGAGGACAAGATGTTCCGCATTGAAGAGTTTTTGGAGCGACGCTTTGACCGGTTGCCAAAAAATCCCCTTTTCCAGAAGGAGTTCACTAATGTTCTTTTCACTCTCGAACAGAGAGAATTCCAGTTGGGGAAGATAGTAGAGAGAAGTGCGCGCCGTAACAGAACCAAAAACGGGAGTGACCGTTCCTGCCAGTATTTTTAGAAGCGTGCTTTTTCCTCCGCCGTTCCGACCAACAAACCCAACCTTGTCCCCTTTTAAGAGAGACACGGAAATATCCTCGAAGAGGATCGTGTGAGGAAGTTCCGCCCTGATGTTTCGGGCGGTAAGAAGTGTTTGAGACATACGCGTAATCAAGACCGCAAGCGGCCTTTAGCTAAACTGATAAAATGGAATTACGCGTTTGTTTTCATTGGTATATTGGTTAGTGGATGTTAATGGTCTTTATTATACATCATTATTGTGAATAAAGCAAGGTTTTGGTGACTTTATTGTCGTCGGACGTGCTGTACCCGCACTCGAAACGTTTTATATAGAGCAGTAGTAAATCTTTTCAAAAAATAGGACCGAGTATACATTTTAAACGTTTCGGACGGGGTTACAAACCCAGTCCGACGACGAGAATATCCGGACATTTCAAACGTTCCGGTCCGGGGTGCAACCCCGGACCGGCGACGACGAACGAACGCATAAATATCTATTTTATCGAAAACAAAATATTCTCGTATTCGGGCAATTCGGAAATTAGCATGATGGCTTTGGCTAGTTTGTCGGAGTCGTGGCGGATGAATGACCTTGACGCGGCGAGCGTGTCACCTTTGGCGTGTTTGGCTTCGCCGCCTTTTAAGAAATCTCCCTGCACGAGGCGGTAGGTACGGTCGGGGTTTCCACCTGCCCCGAGCCGCGTCGAGGGGTCGTTCCATTTTACCATAAAACCCTTCCCTTCTTGCTCTTCATATTTCTTGAGCAGCTTCGGCGCAGGGCTTTTGGTGTTGTACATAACGAAGTTGACGCGGCCGCGGCCGATGATGTTTTCGATCGCATCCACATAATCATCTACGTCGAACCCTTCGGTCTGTCCTTTTTTGTTGGTGAGGTTCACATTATAAATAAGCGGCGCGGGAGACTCACGAATGGCGCGCGCAACTTCTGGGATGATGAGATTTGCGAGCACTGATCCGTAAATATCGCCCGGACCGATAGTGATAATGTCGGCTTCGCGGAGCGCTTCCACAGCGACGGGATTCGCTTTTACCGGCTTCGCAAAAAGAAGCCGTTTGACACCGATCTTTTGGAATTTCGCATGGTCGATGTTGTCTTCACCCTCTATAAAGGTGCCGTCCAAAAGCTCAAGACGAAGTTCGGCTTTACTTCCGGTCACGGGAATAACGCGGCCTTTGACGTTCAAAATCTCCATCGCCGTGTCTATACCCTCCACAAAATTTTTGTGAGTTTTTTCGAGCGCGGAGAGAAATAGATTGCCGAAGCTGTGACCTTTGAGCCCTCCATCGGTAAAACGATAATTCATGAGCGTGCGCATGTCGTCCGATGCGTCGGAAAGCGCCACGAGACACTGCCGGACATCGCCGGGAGGAAGCACGCCGAGCTCATCGCGAAGCACGCCCGCCGAACCGCCGTTGTCCGCCATGGAAACAACCGCGCCAATTTCAAGAGGATATTTTTTAAGACCGGAGAGGAGCATGAAACTGCCGGTGCCTCCGCCGATGGTTACAATTTTTTTCATGGATTTAGCTTATGCTTTCGGTTGTTTAAAAATTTCTAATATCTAATTCCTAATTTCTAATAAAATGTCTAATGACTAAGGACGAAATTCCGTTTCGTCTATTTAGAAATTAGATATTAGGTATTAGAAATTTTTATACAGTCCTATTCTAAATATAACTTTGGGATAAAAAAGGGGTATCAGCATCTATAACTGCCAATACCCCTCGAATGTTACTCTACTGTAACCGATTTCGCAAGATTTCTCGGTTGATCCACGTTATTTCCGCGCAGAACGGCGACATGATAGGCAAACAACTGCAAAGGAACAACATACACGATCGGAGCAATCAGCTCATCGACCGAGGGAAGTGTCAACACTGTCGTACCCTCATCCTCGTCGATCCGCACGTCGGGAGAGGCAAAAATGAATAACTGGCCGTTCCGAGCCCGAACTTCCTTCAAGTTCGACTGCAATTTTTCGACGAGCGCATCGTTCGGTGCAACGGCAATGACCGGCATGTCTTCGTTCACAAGCGCGAGCGGTCCGTGCTTTAACTCGCCGGCAGGATACCCTTCGGCATGAATGTAAGAAATTTCTTTCATCTTGAGCGCCCCTTCAAGCGCGATTGGATATTCGGAACCTCGGCCGAGATAGAGCGCGTGCTCTTTGTCGGCAAACTGAGGAGATAGGCGCCGCAACTCTCCGTCAAGCAAGAGCGCTTCTTTTATTTTTTCCGGAACCGTAAGTAGTCGGGAAATAACTTCCGCTTCTTTTTCTTCCGACATTCCGCGCGTGCGACCGAGCGCCAGAGTGAGAAGCATGAGCGACACAAGCTGAGTGGTAAACGCTTTCGTCGATGCGACCCCGATCTCCGCTCCCGCTTTCGTCAGGAAAGTCAATTCCGCTTCGCGTGTCATAGAACTTTCCGGAGCATTGCATATCGTCAGCGTGTGCGCTTCCGGTTTTCCCTCTTTCACCATTCTAAGGCAGGCGAGTGTGTCAGCTGTTTCTCCCGATTGAGAAATGAACACGTAGAGTGTGCGCGAATGAAGCCGAGGATTGCGATAACGCCACTCACTTGCCACATCCACAGACACGGGTATATCCGCGAGTGCCTCTTGTTCCATCCAATACCTCGCCACCATGGCCGAGTAATTGCTGGTACCGCAGGCAATAATCTGTACCGCTTCCGTCCGCGCGAATATTCTTGCCGCATTCTCTCCAAAAGCGCTTATCAAAACTTTTCCGTCTTTCGTACGTTCGGCAAGCACGCGAGACACGGCATCCGGCTGCTCATAAATTTCCTTCTGCATAAAATGAAGGAAACCGCCGCGGCTCACATCTTCAGGAGTAAGTTCGCTCACTTTTACCGGACGTTCGATTTCTTTTCCATTCTGTTCATACAGGGAGTAGTGGGAGCGATATATATTCGCCACATCACCGTCTTCCAAGTACACGAACCGGTTCGTAAGAGAAATCAGCGCGGACACATCGGAGGCGACATAATGTCCCTCTTTCCCGATACCGATGACTAGCGGACTTTTCATCCGCACCGCAACTATATTTTCGGGATTATTCTTACTGATGACCGCAATGGAGTAAGCGCCCTCGAGTTCTTTTACCGCTTCTTGTACGGCTTCCAAAAGAGAACCGCATCGTTTCATACAATCATTCACGAGGTGAGCGATTACTTCGGTGTCCGTTTCAGATAAAAACATGTACCCTTTTTCTTCAAGCAATATCCGGAGGGATGTATGATTTTCAATAATTCCGTTGTGCACCACCGCAATGGAATCTTCCGATATATGGGGGTGCGCATTCTTTTCCGACGGCTTCCCGTGTGTCGCCCAGCGCGTATGCACGATTCCGGCGAACGCTTCGATAGGATGTTCTTTTAGTGCTTCTCTGAGCACCTCAATCTTCCCTTCTCTTCGAAGGCAAGAAAGTCCGTCTGGCGTCACGGCCGCCACGCCGGCGGAATCGTATCCACGATATTCAAGACGTTCAAGCCCTTGAATCAAAATAGGAACGATATTATTTTTTGAAACGCCACCAACTATTCCACACATAATTTTGTTTCTCCTTCGCCGCGCCATAGCTCCGCAGAGCGGAGGCGGGCAGATGTTTAGTTGAAGTATCAATGATAACCATCCATTAAAGAAAAAGTTACCTCCTCATACATTTATAATAAATCACATGAAGAATTCATGAACAAAATAAACACCATACTGTAAAAACTTCCATATGGAAGTTTTTACAGTATGGTGTTTATTTTACTTTTTTTATTCCATTATTCTCTAAAGGCGCTAACAATCCAAACGAGAATTACAGCCCCGAGAAATGACGCGAGAAGGCTCCACCAATCAAAACTGATAAAGCCGTTCAGTCCGAACAGGGTAGCAACCCAAACGCCTATTACGGCGCCAACAACGCCGAATACGATATCAAGCGCCACATTTTGGCGCACTTTCGGCATGGAGAGGTCCTCGATCCACCCGACAAGACCCCCAAAAACGATCCAAAGAATTGTTGCCATAAAAATATATTTGTTAGTAATAATTATTAATACCCTTCTACCGGGATTATACACTCCCGGCAATGAAAAGCTCATGAAGTAAAAGAAAAAATTTTAAAAATTGCATGCCACGAATGTGACATGCAATAAGATTAATCTACAACACGAAAGAACAATATCTGCTGTTTTCTAATTAATAAATCCCGAGAGACCCTCGCGAACGGTTATGATCTGCGTCTTTTGTTTGGCATAATTAATTGCCGTTGTCAGGTTTTGCGGCAGATAGCTGTACATTCCCATCGTGCCGGGACCGATCGAGTGAAAAAACAATATGAGCCACTGCCCTTTACTCGCAGCCTGATCGATACGAGACAGTACGGCGGAAACAGGAGTGTTTTGCAACGGAGTAAATGCGTTCAAATTATAACGATCGCTTGTTCTTGTATTCAGACTCGCATCAAGCACTCCGCGAGCCCCGATATGATACCGCTTTACAAGATTATAAGCATTCGCGTCAACATCTCCGAAAGGATACGCGAAAGTAAGAACGGATCTCCCCGTCATATTTTCCAGCAAAGTTTTTGATCCAACCACTTGCCGCGTTAACTCACTCGAAGAAAGTCCGATGAGAGAAGGGTGCGTCAGGGTGTGATTTGCTATTTCATGCCCATCTTTTACAAGAGTATTTACGTCGGAGGATGTAAAAACGACCCCCGGTTCCCACTGCTCGATGATCGGAGTCGGATTCAAAAAAAATGTTCCCCGCACCCCTAAATTTTTCATAAGTGAGATTACCGACCTTTCATTTCTTCCATCGTCAAAAGAGAAAGTAACATACCCTTTTCCGACAGGTAACACGGGAGCCGTCAAAGAAACATCATCAAGAATGAATGTCCCGACACTGTCGGCGACTCGATATACGGACATGGCTACCGCACCGGTCGGCACAACGATTGAAATCCCCGTTTTTTGCCAAACACTACCGGTTTTTGTTACCGCAAGACCGCGATACAAAAAACTTCCGTTTGACATCATATAACAGACATCAAGATAAACATTTGATCCGGTCCCTCTCAAATAGTCCAAATACGCATATTTTTCTCCGGCTCTTACCGAGAGAAGATATTGCATTTCGACCATCGCCCCGACATCAGATGCAAAAGGATCGATCTTCTGGATCGAAACTTGCATCGCTTTTCCCGTTCTTCCCAAAACGGGATAACTAAACGAGCTTGCCAACGTCCCCCACGAGGACTTTTTCCATTCATAGGCAAGACCACTCGTCCCGGCAACTTCAAAACTTCCGTTTTGGATAAGATTCGGCGGGACGGCGCCCGCATTAAGGGAAAAACAAAACCCAACGACAACAACCAACCACACAAAAAATTTTTTCATCACGGCTTTCCTCACTTTGTCAAAAAAAATAGAGACGCCAAAAACCGACATCCGAAGCCACTATGGCGTCTCGTCGTGAGAAACAAATGAAATAAGAAAATGGAAATTTCATCGCAAATTAACAACTATTATATGCAATGAGGTTTGGTAAACACTATCTTATCAAATAACCATTTTCATTTTTATGGATTCGAAAAACTTTTTTTCCATCATTGGAGTCCTGGCTGTTTTTTCCTTGGCTTACCTCTATTTCTGGGGGGGTATGCCTTCCAGCAATCCGACAAATACGACAAATATGGGAGCAAGTGCGATAGGTCAAACAGAGAAGAAAAATAGCGAACCGGCCGCCAAGACTATTCTACCCGTCGAAAAATCGGCGAACATCGGAAAAATTGAACCGCAAAAAAACACGAGCATGGTAACATACACCAGTTCGGGTTTTTTGCCGGGCACCGTGACCATCAAGGTCGGCGAAACCGTGCAGTTCGTAAATAAAAGCTCCGGTACAGAAATGTGGGTCGCCTCGGATTCTCATCCGTCCCATACCGTCTATAGCGGGACCACAAAAGACTCACACTGCCCCGATACAGCCGGTACGGCATTCGACCAGTGCACTCCGGGGAATACCTACTCATTCACGTTCCAAAAAATCGGAACATGGGGATACCACAATCATTTTCTCTCAGACGATAAGGGGACGATAATCGTCACAAAATAACCATCTACTTTTTTGTTTTGAAACCGAGAATCTCTTTTTCCAGTTTTTCGATCTTCTTCATCAACGCTTCTACCTCTCCGGAAAACTTTAATTCAATCTGCTTGACGAGGGTCCCGGTGAGCTTTTCGGCAATAATCAGAGAATCGGTAACGTCTTCCATCGCAAGGAGAATAATCTGCGGCCAAGCCCCCGAAAGAGTATTTTTGTTGTGAATCCGGCGAGCGTTCAAAATCATGACTTTCCTTCCGATAACGGGAAAATCGTGGGCCACTTCGTACCCTTTGAAAAAAGTGTTTTTCGGCAAAATATCTTCGAGAAGTTTCCGCAGAGATGGAATGTCCCATTGTTTGTTGCCGAGATCGTAGACGAGCTTCCCTTCCGTGACTTTCGCCTCGGTTTGAAAAGTATGGTAAAACGATTCGTTGGCGGCAAGCACGTTCAGATCTTCATCCAGAATCAAAAACGGTTCGTGTGTCGTATCAACGACGGTTGTGATGTAGGTCCAGCTTTCTTTCCAGATCTCTTCCACCGAAGCACCACTCTTCTTCTGTTCAGAGATATCGGGGTTATTACTTTTTTTCATGTTGGATCATTGTTGTTAGCTTTTAAAGTGTGAACCCATGATAGCATGAATCTCCAACAAACAACACAAGACAAAAACAGCCGACGGATTAGGACACTTTTTTAATTCTCCCATTCTTCACCGGGTTGCAATTCTTTTATGCTTTCTTTTTGAGTTTGAGTATTTCTTTTTTTAGTTTGCCGATATTCATCTCCATTTTTTCAATTTCCACAGAAAATTTTGTCTCAACCGCTCTGAGATTTATATTCGCCAGCTTTTCCGCCATCGACGACAAATCTGTCGCATCATTTATCGCCAGAAGAATAATGGGGGGGAGTGCCCCCGAAATGGTTTCATCATTATATATCCGGCGAGCGTTCAAAATCATCACTTTCCTTCCGATAACGGGAAAATCGTGGGCCACTTCGTACCCTTTGAAAAAAGTGTTTTTCGGCAAAATATCTTCAAGCAGTTTTCGGAGGGAGGGAATGTCCCATTGTTTGTTGCCGAGATCGTAGAAGAGCTCCCCTTCCGTATCTTTCACATCTGTTTGAAAAGTCCGGTAAAACGAACTGTTGGCGGCAAGCACGTTCAAATCTTTGTCCAAGATCAAAAACGGCTCATGCGCGATGTCTACAACCGTTTTAATGTACGTCCAGCTCGTCGCCCAGACCGAATCAACAGCGATAGCTGCGGTATTTTCTTTTTTTTGGGTCGAATCCTTTTTTCCTTTTTTTATCATGTTTTCAGAGTAGCTTGAGAGGATTAATAAAAAATGAACGACATAATTTTCCCGGCATTACTTCTTTTCGGGAGGACGCACAGGCAAGGTCAAAACAAATTCGCTGCCCTTTCCGGGACCTTCGCTTCGTGCGATGATCGTCCCGCCATGAAGACGAGCTAATTCTCTGGATAAAAACAACCCGATACCGAGCCCGCCTTTCAAACGACTTGTCGTTTCGTTTTGCGTAAAAAGTTCAAAGATGTTCTCAATTGATCCTCGAGGAATTCCGGATCCATGATCGACAACCCTAACGACAATAGTGTTGGGTTGCTTTTCCAGATGTATTTCGATAACACCATTTTCGTTCGAATGCTTTGACGCATTATTCAAAATATTAGTTATTATCTGTCCGACGCGGAGCGGATCGATGTCGGCCATTATCGGTTCCTCCCCCGAAAAAGAGAAAGAAACGTACTGATGCGCGCGGGAAATAAGCGGATCTGACGTTTCCATCGCGGTATGAATGAGCGCCACCATATCCGTTTTGCGTCGGGAAAGTTCGATCTTTCCTCTCGCAATGCGCGAAACATCCAAAAGTTCTTTTAATAATTCAGCCATAATATTTGTCTGTCGTTCGATGGTTCCAACAGCTTCTTTGAGATCGGGATCAGCATCGTTGTTCCTCATTTTCAAGAGTTCGACTTCGGTCAGGATGGGGGATAACGGATTTCGCATCTCGTGAGACAAAACTGAAATGAAATTTTTCAAACGTTCCTCGGCCTGTTTCCGTTTAGTGATATCCATAACGGCAGTCACACACCCGGTGATGTTCCCGTCATCGTCGAGTATCGGAGCGGCACTGTTAAGTATATAACCATCTTCACCGTTAAAGCGCCGTATTCTGAACTCCAATCCGGTGATAGCCTTCTTTTCTTTAATCGCTTGCGCAGAGGCCCACTCCTCCGGATACACCGGTTTGCCGGTTTCCGACCACCACGCTTGATACTCGCAATCATCATCGCTGTCGCCACAGGCCGGCGGCTTCGGTATCCTCCATATATCACTGAAAGCACAATTGACTCTCTCTTTTTTTCTTTGCTCGTTAAAAATACAAATACCGACCGGCAGCGTTTCAATAACGGCATCAAGGCGATTTTTTTCTCTCATTGCCTGACGGCGCGCTTCAATAAGCATCTCTTCCGATCTCTTCCGATCCGTAATATCCTGTTCTATGCCACGCAAACCGATTATTTCTCCCGAACCCCCGCGCACCACCTCGCTTCTGGTGGCAATCCATATGGGTTGTCCGTTGCGAAACGCTCGAAGGTCAAGTTCGTAACCGACCCCGGAACGAAGGGTTCCAATGACCGCAAAACGCAACCGTTCCCACTCCGAAATCGGATAGTACTCCCCTTTCATTTCATGGAATGAGGGTTTTGGTTCTCGGGTCTTGTTGATACCGTAGAGTGCCCAAAACCCGTCCGTTCCGGTCAAGACGCGAGTTTTTGCATCCCAATACCAGCTTCCGAGATGTGCAACACGCTCCGCTTCCCGGAGCTCCGCCTCTTTTCGTACAAGAACTTCTTCGTTGTGTTTGCGCGCGCTAATGTCGTTGAAAACTACCGCAACTTGTCGGTGTTCAGGAACACCGACACGATACGCATACACGTCATACCAGCGTCCCAATGCCCTGGCGTAGTGCACAAAACGCGCGGGGGTGCCGCTCATGGCAATCTTCCCGTATTTTTGGAACCAAAAATCCTCGTGATCGGGAACGAGTTCGCGCATGAGTTTTCCTTGCACGTTGAAGAGTCCGGTCTGATCTTCAAACGCGCCGTTCACTTCCAGAAAACGGTAATCGATTGGTTTTCCCGCCAAGTCAAAGACTATTTCAATAATAGAAAACCCTTCTTTCATCATGGAAAACAAATTTCGATATCGCTCTTCGCTTTTGAGCAATGCGATCTCTACCGAGTTGCGTTTGGTCACATCATGTAAAATCACCAAACGATTGGTTACCTTTCCATTTCGATCACAGACCGGCTCCAAAGAAAGATCGAAATACTGCGGAGGGGTTGTTTTGATACGGATCTCGGTCTGGGCTTCTTCCTCGTCAAAAAAATTCTGAAGATCTTCCGACCACCGCGCGAATACTTCTTTCGCGGATTTTCCGATAACTGCCGATTCTCTCATTTCCATCATGTTTTGGGCGGACGTATTCATGTCAATGATGCGCCCGGACGGATCAAGCACGACCACCCCGTCTTTCATAAGAGAGATAATCTGACTTCGAGGCAAAGGAGTGGCATTAAATATTCCACGACGAAAAATCGTTGCCATAATAACCATACCCGAAACCAAAAACAACAAAGGAATAATATTGAAATCCATACCGGGAATCACCCCGGACCGAAAAAACATACCCCCCGCCAAAGGGAGAAGCACGGCTCCAAAAATAATAACAATCTTACTAATCACCAAAAAAGACGACTCTCGTCGCTTACGAAAAATCATGAAAACCGGGATCGCAAAAATGAAATACGCACACCACTCACACAACCCCGTATAGTCGCGATGTCCCCATGCACAAAACGCGAGCCCAAAACTCAACAGGCCGGTGACGGCCAAAAATATAAGGTACCACATGAAAAACTAGTAAGTTTTTTAGTATGGCGGTTTGTCTAATAATAGCACAATTCTCGACATTTGTTATCCACAATACCATTGCGCTCATATTATCTTAATAAAATACATGAATGAGCGTTTCATGAACTTCTTCTTTCTGACGGAGGTATCAAACGTCTCGATCTCCTCTCCTCGCTCTTTTCGGACGCCAAGCGCCGCAAAAGAGCCTCCATATCGCGGTTATGTATACGTATATTTTTGTTGGGCATGATGGTGTGTTTATTGACTCTTACTTTTTCTGACGCATATATCAGAATTTAATCCTGTTCATAAAAAATCGGTGTGTGTAAAATAATTTTCAATTTACGAATTTTCAATTTTCAATGAATTTTTCCTCCAACGGGAGGATCCGCCCGCTGGCGGACAATATTCCAATTTTTAATTTTCAAACCGAAAATTAAGTGCTTCCAGTAGTTAGCGAATAACTGACGTCGTGTTTGAAAATTGAGTTATTGGATATTGAAAATTGACTGAAAATTGAAAATTCGTAAATTGAAAATTATTTTCGTGACTCAGAAAAAATTTTGTTTTCGCCGGCTTTTTAGGAAGCAATTCAAAATAACTTCATTAGTCCCAAATGGACTCCATTCTATTTTCTTTCCTCCTTTCCTCTCTGGTGTCGAAAACTTTAAAGAGCATGAAAAAAAAGAGCCAATATACCGCCATGGCAATGATCGCCGACCATTCGAGAATCGCGTTGTTTGTGAGATAAGCCGACGGTACAAAAAAGGTGAATGAATCAACAAAGGGGGACGTAATGTCATAGATGGCGGAAACGAACGAAACATTCGGAGAGATTCCCAGGAATTTCAATAAAAGCCGTGAAAAAATAAGCACCTCAAAAACCACAAGAAAGGCTGTTGTAATTCTCATGCCGCGCAGAGCAAGTTCGCTTTTTGAATGTGATGTTTCGTTGTTCATAAATAAATATTTATCAATTTAATTTTCAATTTTCAATGAATTTTTCCTCCAACGGGAGGATCCGCCCGCTGGCGGACAATATTCCAATTTTTAATTTTCAAACCGAACCCCCGCTCTCGCCAGTTAGCGAATGGCGGACGTCGTGTTTGAAAATTTTGTTATTGAAAATTGATTGAAAATTCGAAAATTGAAAATTGAAAATTCTTTTCCGCGAAAAATGAACGCTTAAACCGACATCACTCTTTCCTCGCTGTATCCGCTCTCAAATTCCTGTACATATCTTTCTTTGAACTTTTCCTTTGCGCGACGTATGAGCACGCCGACCGACCCTATCGGTTTACCCAAAATTTTCGATATCTCCTGGTAGCGCTTTCCTTCCATGTACCAGAGAGACATGATCTCACGATATCGGTCTTCAAGCGAGTTAAGTACTTTTTCAACTTCTTCTTTTGCGTACATGGCTTCCCTTCCATCGGAATATTCGCGGACGGCACTCTTCAAAAACGCGCCGTATTCTTCTCCCTCCATGGAAACGGTACTCGGGCGCGACTTAACCTTCCGTAAGGAGCTCACCACCTGGTTATGCGCGATACGGTATATCCACGAAGAAAATTTTCGGGTGCCGTCGAAATCATTCAAATGGAGATACGTTTTAATGAATATTTCCTGCAGAAGGTCGTCAACCGAATCCCTCATGGACGGCATAATTCTTACGACATACCTCGCGAGCGGTTTTTCGTATCGCTTCATGAGCAATCTGAAATATTCCGGATCGCGAAGCGTATGAACAACAAGCTCCTCGTCTGTCATACGGTCTGCGGCATCGCCAAACGGCATGTCGCTTTGCAACAGTATTTGAGAACCGGAATGGGTGTTGGGGAAATCATTTTTTATCATGTGTTCGGTATAATAAAAAATGATGAATTTATCATTAACCGCCCACACACGGGCTCTTTGGGGGTCACACGCAATATATGGTTCTACTCTATGCAGTCTGAAACTATCTGAAATTTAAATCTATTTTGTATAAAAATTTTCAATTTACGAATTTTCAATTTTCAATCAATTTACAATATTTCAATTTTCAAACGTAACGAGCGAATGTGAAAAATACGTCTATCAGTACTCTCCTGCGGGGAATTATGACCAAAACAGGTTATTTTTTTACAAAAGTAACTACTTCGTGCGTGTTTGAAAATTTTTTATTGAAAATTGATTGAAAATTGCAAAATTGAAAATTGAAAATTATTTTTTATCTTTTTTGTTTATACTGTCATGCGTATGATTTTCTAAAACCATGTTTTGCGTGTGACCCCTCTTTGGGTGGTTTTTTCGTCGCCGGAACGGGGTTGTACCCCGTTCCGAAACGTTTGAGCTGACAACCAGAGATTTGTAATAAACCAGAAAAAGCCCGACATTTCAAACGTTTCGGTTCGGGGTGCAACCCCGAACCGGCGGTATATCGGCGACGAGATGAGCATACTTTTAAATAATTGACATTATTATCTTTATGTGATAAAATAGACCCATGAACCACGAGAAAAACAACTTACCTACGGATATGAATACGAAGAAAAGTCGACCGGCAAAAAAAACACAAAACGAGAATAAGTGGGAGAATTTTGCCCAATTTCCGGAAGAAAATCCTAATCCTGTCCTGCAAATCAGCAAAAAAGGGATTATTCTTTACTCCAATGAAGCGAGCAATATGCTTACTGCCAAATGGCGTGTCCACGGAGAGATTATCGTCCCTGAAAAAGTGCTCCACCTTATAAAAAAAACCATTTCTGAACGATCCAAGAACGTTATTGAGTTGTTGTGTGGAGAAAAAACCTTTCTGATCACCACTGTGTCCGTTCCGGAAACAGATTACTCCAATGTCTACGGGCTGGATATAACCAAAAGAAAAAAAACAGAAGATTCGTTACGAAAACTTACGCGTGCGGTCAACCAAAGTTCCGCGTCGATTGTCATAACAGACACAAAAGGAGTCATTGAATATGTCAATCCCGGATTCGTCAACACGACCGGGTATTCTCCGAAAGAGGTCATTGGAAAAAATCCTAGCGTCCTCAAATCGGGATACACCAAACAGGAAGAGTACGGAGAGATGTGGAAAACTATTCTCTCGGGAGAAGAGTGGAAGGGTGAATTTCACAACAGGAAAAAAAATGGCGACTTGTACTGGGAAACGGCGACGATTTCTCCGGTAAAAAATGAGCGCGGGGAAATCACACATTTTATCGCTGTAAAAGAGGATATTACCGAACGAAAAGCGGCGGAAGCTTTGCACAAAAAAGACGAGGAAGATATCCGCAGAAGCGAAGAGCGCTATCGTTCCCTCTTCATGCAAATGGCGGAAGGATTCGCTCTCTACGAAATTATGTATGATAAAAACGGAGATCCGTCCGATTACCGTTTTCTTGAAGTGAACAGCGCTTTTGAAAAACTTACGGGACTGAAGCGGGCGAATATCCTCTATCGACTTCAGAGTTCAATACTGCCGGGAGAAAATCCTGAATTCGTGAAAATGTACGCCGAAGTGGCAAAAACGAGAAAACCAATGAACTTTACTCAGTATTCAAAGATACTGGAGCGGTACTATGATGTCATCGCGTTCAGCCCCGAAAAAGGAAAATTCGCCACACTGACGAATGATGTCACCGAGCAAAAACAAGCCGAGGAGGCGAAAAATAATTTTATCGCCGTCATGGCACACGAGCTTCGCAACCCTCTCATGCCGATCTACGCGAACGCTGAACTTCTCGAATCTTACTTCTCGGATGAATCCAAACAAAAAAGACGCACGGATCCACAAATTAAAGATTCGATAGATGTCATTATCCAGCAAACGAAAACCATGTCGAGATTACTGGATGATCTTCTGAATATTTCGAGAATCATACATGGAAAAATTACCTTAAAAAAATCCATCATCGATCTTTCTTTGCCTATACAAACCGCGGTCGAGGCTACTCGGTCGTTTATCAATGCCCAAAACCATTCGTTCACCATTTCTCTTCCCTCTTCTCCTGTCTACATTAACGCCGACCCTGTACGGATAGAACAAGTGGTCACTAATCTTTTAACGAATGCCATAAAATACACCAAACCGGGTGGACACATCAGTATTGAAACCGGTTTGGTTGGCAATATGGCAGAGATTAAAGTAAAAGATACGGGTATAGGAATACACCCGAAAGATGCGAAAAAAATATTCGGTATGTTTGCGCAGTCGGCAAAGCCGTTCGTCAAAACACAGGGGGATTTCGGGATTGGATTAAAGGTTGCGACCGATATCGTAAAAATGCACGGCGGAACGATCGAAGCGAAGAGTGATGGAATCGGTCGGGGAAGTGAATTTATCGTGCGCTTCCCAACAACGGAAAAGGCACTGGAAAAGGCACAGGAAAAAATAACCCATGTTGCTGTCGAAAAACATAGGATTCTTGTCGTCGACGACAATAAAGATATTACCGACTCTTTGCAACGCATCCTCGCGCACCTCGGACACACCATCGAGGTTGCGGGCGACGGTAAAAGTGCCGTTGCCGCCGTGGAAAATTTTGTTCCGGAATTAGTGCTTTTGGATATCGGACTTCCGGATATCACCGGATATGAAGTGGCTCGCACTCTTCGGGAAAAATACGGCAACGCACTAAAACTCGTGGCGCTAACCGGCTATGGACAGCAGCAGGATAAAATTACCGCCAAAGAAGCCGGCTTCAATTTCCATCTAACAAAACCGGTCTCGATCAAAGATATCAATAAAGCGATAGAAGAGTGCTTTAAATAAGTGTAAAGTAAAAAGTGTAAAGTAAAAAGTGCACAAGTTCCGGTATTACCGCGACTTTACACTTTTTACTTTACACTTTTTACTTTTTTAAATTTCTTCGATGAGCTTCAGTATCTCGTCGACTTCCGCCAGTGTTTTTTCTATGACGGAAACAGCTTCCTCTTTGGTAACGGCTTGTTTGTCGTAGAGTGCGAGCTCCCCCATCGACATGATAACCGATAAGTGACTTCTCAAGTCGTGAAGTATTTTGCGCGTTTTTTCGTCTTTTTGTTTTATGGGGTCCATGTTATTTATTTTATAAAAAAATAGAAAGATAGAAAAATAGAAAGATAATAATTTTTTTATTTTTTTATCTTTCTATTTTTTATTTTATTATGACCTAATTCGATACCCTATCCCTCTGACCGTTTCGACGATCTTTCCCTTCGGGTCGCCGATCTTTTTGCGGATATTCATCATGTGTACGTCAACCACGTTGCTGAAAGAGTCAAATGAAAAGTCCCACACATGACTGGTTATCTGCGATCGGGAAAGTACCTGGTTCGGGTTTCTCATGAGATATTCGAGAACGTTTATTTCTTTAAGGGTGAGCGGTACGGTCGGTTTTCCCGCTCGGGTTACGGAATGGGTCGTCATGTTAAGTGTGAGATCGCGGATGGTAATTTCAGACGGCAACACTTCTTTCGGCCGCCGCAAAAGAGCGCGGATCCTTGATACGAGTTCTTCCAAATGAAAAGGTTTGGTGAGATAATCATCAGCTCCGGAATCGAGAAGCATGGTTTTGTCTTCCATACTGTCTTTCCCTGTTAAAACGATGATCGGAATATCTATCTTTGCGCCGCGGACGGACTTGCAAACCTCATATCCGCTTTTCTTCGGCAGCATAAGATCGAGCACGACAAGGTCGTAATCTTTTTGAGACACCCGAATCCGGCGCTCCGCGATATCTCCATCCAAAACATAATCCGCCGCATATCCCTGTTTTTCCAGATACGCCTTAATAGATTGCGCCAAGGTCTCCTCATCTTCAACGATTAAAATTCGCATAAATTTTGTTTGTATTCAATATTTAATAATCATTTTCCCTGTTTCCCGTACAGTAAATAACTCATAGATGAATTTTTCATGAAGATTACTTCATAAATACAGTATACTACTTATTATATTATTTGTCAACACCTATCCCAAGTATCTCCTCACACTCTGTCGCCGGTTCGGGGTTGCACCTTACAGGCACTGTACACTTTTTCGATATTTTGTTTCGTACCTCACAAAATATTTGAAGAAAGTCTTGCGGAATGGGTCCCTTCCCATTCCTCACCCCGAACCGAAATGTTTGAAATCACAGTCTTTATTTGGATTATCACAATTCTCTGTTCGCCATTTCAAATGTTTCGTAACGGGGTACAACCCCGTTCCGGCGACGATTTACAGCGATATTTTTGGAGATGTGAGGGGATACCTTTCTCAAAAAACGGGTCCCGGCGGTATAATGCCGCCGGGACCCGACTTTATTGACTTTGTTGTTCATATCCGTTCGCACTCAACGCGAAATGTTTAAAAGAACCGGCTCCACCTCACTCCACCGGCACACCTTGTTTTTTCCTTTATTTTTTGACTCGGAAAGTGCGATATCCGCATGTCTTCGCAATACGGTGAACTCTCTTTTAGACGCCCTTCTTTCATGTTTTACACCCGTCGTAATTCCGCCAAATTCAATCTCTGAAACGCCAATACTTACCGTAACGCCATACCGACCCAAGGTGCGATCCGAAGAAATCGTTTTTCGAATATTCTCCGCAACCTCAACCGCTTCCCTTTCAGAAGACCCCAAAAGTATCACCCCTATTTCATCACCGCCATATGGACGGTACATAATGAAAGGGGTCGGTTGATTTTTCTGTAGTTGCCGCAAAATCAGAACGATTACTTTTTTGAGCAGTTTGTCGGCAAAAAGATGTCCGAATGCTTTATTAACTTTTCCGAAGTCATCCACATCAACAAACAAATAACTCCACCTCTCGAAATCACGTATTTGTTTTCCCAGTTCGTGTTCAAATCCTTCCTGGGTAAAAATAAGTTTTGTAAGCGAATCAAAATACGCGAGATGTTCCAGCTTCCGTATTTTGTCTTTTAAAAGCTTGTTCTCTTTTTCCAGGCGAACGCATTTGTCCATCAGTTCGTTTTTTATCATATATTCACCCCCCCATTTTCGTTTTTTCAAAAAAACATCTCTGACTCCAAACTACTTTCTTTCTATGAGTTTTCCGTGTACTCAGAATGTAATAAATTCAAAAATCGCGCGTATTACGAGGCAGAGAAGAACGCGCACCCCCCAAAAAAAAGCAAAAAATCACTTTTTCCTTGAATAAATAAAGAGGTGGCAAATAAAGATATAAGACGACTATCATTAATCAACGACGAAACGAATATCTGTTAATTATATTTTTAAACCAAGCCGCAGACAACAAGACGACTGACGCGGCCCCGAATTTTTTTGTTCCTTATTTTTTTGGAGCGCCGGCAATTCTTCCAAAAAACCGAGTGGCTCCCGCTTTGCTCTTTTCCTTTTCCTCCTTCCTTCCTTTGCTCTCCGCTATTCGCGGAGAGTTTTTTTGTGTCCGTCCGAATGTTTTTCATGAAGTCCTTCATTATCTTCACAAATTATTCATGAACAAAGAAGAATCTCTCTTACAGAGACGAAGAAAACACTAATGTTATTCACGCAATCATAATTATTAATGAAAAATTCATATGAATGGAATAAACATTATCTTAATGAAAGAAATAATTAATTGCGGAGTAGTAGTAAGACAAAGATAAAAAACTAATATGACCATAACAATACTTATACCGGCACACAACGAAGAGAGATCTATCAGAGCCACCATCGACTCGTGTCTTCGACAGACCCGGCCGGCGGACGAGATCGTCGTCGTGAACGATGGAAGCACCGATCGTACCGAGGAAATTTTGGCGACGTTCGGCGGCAAGATAAGGGTTATCACTATTGCGGTCGCAACGGGAAACAAAAGCCACGCACAGGAATACGGACTCCGTTTCGTAACTACCGATTTCTTCGCTTGTACGGACGGCGACACAATCCTTGACGAACATTTTGTCGAGCGCGCCATGATGAATTTTGAGGACCAAAAAGTGCATGCCGTTGTCGGATACGTGCGAAGTATGAAATATAACTGGCTGACCGCTTGCCGCGCCTTTGAGTATGTTATAGGGCAAAACATTTATAAACTCGCGCAATCATATATTGATTATATCGTAGTGATTCCCGGAGCGGCGGGTGCTTTCCGTACCGAAACATTCAAAAAATATATTACTTTCGACCACGATACCATTACCGAAGATCTTGATTTTACCTATTCTTTTCATAAAAACAGACTCCAAATGAGCTATGATCGCGAAATGATCGTCTATACACAAGACCCGATGACGCTCGGCGCATACGCCAATCAATTGCGCCGGTGGTACGGCGGAGGCTGGCAAAATCTGATGAAACATAAATCGATCATTTCCAGCCGTTTCAATTCAGCGTTGGAACTTTCGTTAGTGTACACGGAATGCGTAATTTTTGCCTTTGTTATTTTTCTTCTTCCTTTGATAAATCTTAGCTCTTTCCTGTTTTTTGTCGTTTCCTACTTTATTCTCGCGTCCATTCTCTGTCTGTATGCGGGGATGAAAGAAAAAAGATGGGATATGGCTTTTGTTCCGTTCACTTATTTTTTCCTTATGTACGTCAATTCATACTTGTTTCTGGAACAAATGATAAAAGAGGTTATTTTACGGAAAAAAAATCTTTATTGGTTTACACCGGAGAGAACGAATGTATAAAATATTTTTAATATTTAACTTTATAATAATTGTATGATGTCACCATTTTTAGGAGTATCCATCGTGATACATGTGCTAATCTTGTTTTTGCACCAAACGGCTGTGTTCGCACAAAGGCTGGTTTTTGGTTTCAAAAGCAAGCCACGGCGGAGAATCACGGTTCTTTCTCGATCCAACGAAGAAAGAGTTATCCCGTCTATAATAATTGCCGCCGTAATTTTGACAATCAGCGGTCTGTCATTCTTTACACTCAGGGCGAGCTTCCTGCACAAGCCGAATACCATTGACACCATTATTTCCACAGCAAACGACGCGAATGATGTTTGGGCGGCGTCTGAAATAAAAATACTGCCGATTCCGCAAGAAAACGCTCTTGCCATTTCAAAGACGGCGGCACAATAACGCCACCGCGAAACACCGACGATAAAAAAAGAACCGGTGCGAGATCTAAACGTTTTGAGAGAGAATACTCACTTACGCTCTTCGCAAAGCGTTTAGATCCCACGCCGGTTCAAAACAAAAAAATGTTACCGACTTTAATAATACGATAAAATTCAAAAATCATGAGAACAGAAATTAAAAAGATCGCTTCTGATGTTCGCTCCTATCGAACGAAAAAACCGCAAGCGACGAAACCGTTAACGATTGACCGTTTACAAGAAATGAAGAACTACGCGAACCGATTACGCGCGTCTTTTCCTCCACCAGCAGTAGGACCCTCCCACTGGAGGGTGGTACGACAAAGCAGAATACCGGTAGCCATGCTTCTTATCATGGGATTTCTTGTTCCGTCACTTCCCTTTCAATGGAAGGAGGCAAGCGCTGCCGGCGTCAATCTTATACAAAATCCTTCGTTGGAAACAGGCGGTACTCTTCCCGATTCTTGGGGTGAGGGACAATGGGGATCCAATACGGCAACCTTCACCTATCCGGTCACCGGTATTGAAGGGACAAAAGCGATCAGGGTCGATATGACCGCATACACGGACGGCGATGCAAAGTGGTATTTCGCCGACGTTCCGGTAACGGCCGGCGCCACCTATGTCTTTTCGGATAATTATATATCAAATCTCGATACCGAAGCGGACCTGCAATACACGACGGCGGACGGCACGACCAATTATTTGTATCTCGGGATCGTCCCTGCCTCGACGGCAACAACGACAAAACTTTTCACGTTCACCATGCCGGCAAACACGGTTTCTGCCAGTGTTTTTCATCTCATCGCAGAGGTTGGCTACCTTGTAACGGATAACTATTCTCTTGTCGAGCAAGTGGAAAACGGCGGAACAGATACCACTCCACCCTCCGTTGAGATAACGTTTCCGACAAATGCTTCATCCGTGACCGGCACTACCACCGTAACAGCGACCGCATCCGACCCTTCGAGCCCCTCAGGGCAAGTAACTACCGGCGTTTCAGGTGTGCAATTCGTTCTTGATGGAGTGAACTTCGGAGCGGAAGATATCGTTTCTCCTTACTCGATAGAAATGAATGCAAACGAAGGCACCCATATTCTTTCCGCGAAAGCTCGCGATGCCGCCGGTAATATGGCAACATCATCTCCCGTTTCATTCATCGTAACTGCCGCCGGCGGTGGAGACACCACGGCGCCGACAGCGACGATAACCAGTCCGGCAGACGGAAGCACACTGTCGGGAAAAAATACGATCTCGGCAAGCTCAACGGATAATGTCGATGTCACCGGAGTTATGCTTTTGATTGACAATGTTGCGATCGGGGCGGAGGATACCCTTGCTCCCTATGATTTTCTTTGGGATACAACCGCGGCAACGAACGGCACGCACTCCCTCACCGTATCATCTCGCGATACGTCAAACAATGTCACCATATCTTCTCCGGTTTCGGTTACGGTAAACAACATACCGTTCGCTGATACGACACCGCCTTCTGTCCGTTTGGTCGCACCGCAAGACGGTACGGCTGTTGCAACAACCACCACTCTTTCTTTTGATGTAACCGATGATATCGGCGTGTTGGGAGTTTCGCTTTTTATTGACGGCATACAGGTCGGTGTAGAAAAGACCAATACTCCGTATGACTTTCTCTGGAACACTTCCTCGTACACGAATGATTCGCATATCGTTTATGCCAAAGCACGAGATGCGGCGGGAAATACCGCGACCAGTACTTCCGCAAGTCTCACCGTGAACAATATTGTTCTCCCCCCCAATCTCATCGGAAACCCGCTTCTTGAAACGGTCGGTGCGAACGGAGATCCTTCGGGTTGGTTCCGCGGAAACTGGGGGACGAACACCGCCACTTTCACATACCCGACCCCGGGACTCGATAACGCAAAAGCTGCAACAATCGAAATGACAAATTACGTGAGCGGCGATGCTAAATGGTATTTCGCAAACGTTCCCGTGACCGGCGGAAAAATCTACTCATATACGGACACATATCTTTCTACCGTTCCGACAGAGATCACTGCGCAGATGCAAACAGCGACAGGAACCATGTATCTATACATTGACACGGCCCCCGCATCGCCCGAATGGAAAACGGAAACATTGAATATTCCGGTACCTCAAGGGGTAACGTCCCTCAGTATCTTCCACTCGATCGGAGAGAACGGCACGCTTTCCGTTGACAATTTTTCCCTCACACTCGGAAGCACGCCGGTTCCCGCTTCGTTACTCTTCACACGAGGTCTTGTCTCGCTCTCGTTTGATGACGGTTGGATCACTCAATACGCGGACGCTTTCCCGATACTCTCCGCCGCAGGGATCCAAGGAACTTTCTACATTATCAGCAAAGAAACGATGAACGCAAACCCCACGGAACTTATCCAAAATCCGTTCCTTGATACTGCGGGCACAAACGGCGACCCAGCAAACTGGTTCCGCGGCGGCTGGGGTACGAACACGGTTTCTTACACCTATCCGATAACCGGAGCAGACGGCGGCAGCGCGGCAAAGATCGTTGTTTCAGATTACGCGAACGGCGATGCCAAATGGTACTTCGGAGACGCGGCTGTTTTGCCGAACGAACAGTATATTCTGACGGATAAATATCAGTCGGACACGACTTCCGTCATAACGCTTCGCTACACTCTCCAGGATGGCAGTATCCAATATACGGATATCGCCACGCTTCCTTCCTCGAACGGAACATGGAAAAATTTCATACAAACGATAACCATACCCGCGAATGTTGCTTCTGTAACGGCGTTCCATCTCTTGAATGGGAACGGCTCGCTCACGGTGGACAACTATTCCCTCTCCATGATCTCTACATATATCGACCAAGCACAAATGCTTGAGATTCGAAATGCGGGCAATGAGATCGGCGGACACACGCAAACACATGTTTCTCTTTCCGGAAATCTCGAAGGTGGCGTAACGGTTACGCCGGACCAGGCGAACGCTGAGATCGTCGGATCAAGAACCGACCTCTCCGGAATGGGTATTACTTCCCTGACCACAATGGCGTACCCGTACGGCGATTACAATTCCGCAGTCAAAACGATGGCAAAGAATGCCGGATTCCTCGCAGCACGCAGCGTTGATCGCGGATTCAACTTGAAGAATACGGATAAGTATGCGCTGAAAATACAGCAGATGGACAGGACCACTACCATGACAGATGTGCAAAGCTGGGTATCTCAGGCGGCAGCCGATAAAACATGGCTCATCCTCATGTTCCACCAGGAAGACAATAACCCACTGCATGATCTCGGCGTTACTCCGGAATTTCTTCAGCAGATCGTTGATTACATCAAAACCGCAAATGTGGACGTGGTAACGGTCGATCAGGGTGTCGCTCAAATGAACCCGTAAAAAATTATTCCAATAAAGTTTTATTAGTAGGATCATTAAATGACATGACACACAAAAGACACTATACTCGGGTGATTTTTGCGGGAAAAGCGTCGCTCTTCATACTCTTCTGCCTCGTGTTTCTCTCCTCGAACCGCGTTTCGGCCGAAGCGACGGCAAACCTCGTATTGAATCCTTCGCTTGAGATCTCAAGCGAAGCGACGAGCACTGCGCCACAGAATTTTTCAACGGGAAACTGGGGGGTGAACCAAGCGGTCTTCACTTATCCTGTTATCGGACCGTCGGGTGATCCGCTCGACCGCGCCGCAAAAGTCGTTGTTGTCGATTATACGGACGGCGATGCAAAATGGTATTTTGACGACGTGGCGGCGACACCCGGAGCGCAATACGTATTCGCCGACCGCTACCGCTCGAACGTTCCGGCAGACATCGTTGTCCGGTTCACAAATAACGACGGAAAATATGTCTACAAATATCTGGGAACACCGGTTGTCTCCGCGAATGAATGGACGGGATATACCACTCTTCCTTTCACACCTCCGGAGAATACAGTATCAATGACGGTCTTTCATTTAATCCACCAAACGGGTGAACTTTCTATCGACGATATGTCTCTTGTGAAGATCGCCGATGCCCAGATAGAAAGCACCGGGGCCATAAAAAGCAAAAATGCCAATGGGGCTGTTCCCCTTTCCTACATCACGGGAATTAATACGCCAACGATAAGACAAACTTCAGCTATTTCTTCCGTTTCCGCCGGTAATATCGGCAAGTCTATTGATGACAGCCTCGTGGTCGAAAAACACGCCGTGTTAAAAGAAATGCCCCCCGAACCGATCCTTGTCGCTTCATCAAATTCGGAAATTTCAGGAATCGGAGTTCCTAACGAAATTAGTTTTGCAAAAGCACAGAACGAGTTCACCGCAGAGCAAAAAATCGGCAACGGTATCCCTTATTCCGCAACAGAAAGAAACCCATTCTATGTGATTTTTATCGCCGCTGGAACATTACTTATCTTGGGAGGCGCATCGATATATTTATTCGTGATCCGCATGCAATAAATAACCTCATAAAAATCCTCCCGGACCGGGAGGATTTTTATGAGGTTATTTGGTAAGGTCTGCAGTACTTTTCTTCATGAAGTATTCACAATAACGGCGCATACTACTCGTCGGTAGTATAAACACACAGGAGCAAATCAAATGGGATACTGTAGCAAATGCGGACAGCCGGAATATCACCCTCCGGGAGCATGTCCGTACGATGATGAAATTTCACAAGGTTATTCACGCGGAGTTGTTTTTGTCGACGGAAGAATAAATGAAGTTACCCGAAAACACGATTTCACTTTTACTCCACGGAGCACGAACGACAACCTCGATCTATAATGTTGTAAAAACAACCTCGGTCTATTAACCGAGGTTTTTTGTTACTCGACCCACACGCTACACGCCATTCTCATTGTTGCGACGTATCCATAGGTAGAGAGGCATCGCCTCGGCTTAACAGTAAATAATAGATTTTAACTCATTAATATATCATGAAAACGCAACAAAATATCGCGGGGGTGAGACCTCGCCCATTCCGTCGCGAAACGAACACGATCGGAACAAGAATAGAAGAGAAAAAGCGCACGCTTCGCAAAGCGGTGGTCCCCGTTATGGAGATGATCGCTGTACTGGTGTTGCCGCCATTATTGTGGTCTTCCTACGCGGAAGCCGCGGTGAACCTTATTCCCAATCCTTCCGTAGAAAACCAAATAGCGGCACCTGAAGGATGGCTCCAAGGAAAATTCGGTTCGAATACCGCAAAGTTCACTTACTCCGCAACGGAAGCTATTGACGGACAGCGCGCCCTTCGCATCGATATGGCATCGTACTCGAGCGGAGATGCGAAGTGGTATCCTGAGGACATACCCGTGACGCCGGGAAAAACGTATGTTTTTTCCGATTACTCTCGGTCGGATGTGCCGACCGCCGTTGACGTCAGGTACATGAAGGATGCGGTAAAAACAAATATGAGAGGTATGAAAGAAGAGGATGCTTTTCGCTATGACCACCTAGGCGATATTCCGGCACAAAGCACCAGCACAAAGAACCAGTTCACCTTTACTGTGCCGGAGAATATAAAATCTCTCACTGTCTTTCATTTGATCGAGCGGGAGGGATATCTGATTACCGACAACTTCTCTCTCATGGAGTCGGGAGGAACAACAACTCCTGCTGATACCATCGCTCCGATCATTTCCCTCACCGCACCGTTGAACGGAGCAACCGTTTTGGGAACAACGACGCTTTCCGCCACGGCAACCGATACAGTCGGGGTGGTTGGAGTGAAGTTCGTCCATAGCGGGACGAACCATGCCGATGTACTGATTGGTGCTGAAGATACCGTTTCTCCGTATTCGATCGTTTGGAACACGATAGGAGTGGCGAATGGCATTCATCAAATTGAAGCCATTGCGCGCGATGCGGCGGGCAATGTCGCGACGAGCTCGGTGGCAAGCGTGACGGTGAATAATGGAACCACCACAACTGACACCATCGCTCCGGTCGTTTCCATCACTGCACCGCTTGCGGGCGCAACGGTTTCCGGAACGACCACAGCGGTCTCGGTTAACGCAACCGATACGGTCGCCGTCGCCGGCGTTAAGTTGAAATTGGACGGAGTGCAAGTAGGAACTGAAATGACTACCGCGCCGTACAACTTCGCCTGGGATACGACAGCGGCAACGAACGGAACGCACCTGTTAACCGCCGAAGCTCGCGATGCGGCGGGTAATATCGGGACGAGCACTGCGGTTTCAGTAACAGTAAACAATGCGACGACGACCGTCGATACCACGGCTCCAATTGTATCGATCACGGCACCCGCATCAGGAGCTACCATCTACGGAACCACCACGATCTCCGCCACGACAACCGATGCCGTCGGGGTCGCCGGAGTCAAAGTGAAAATCGATGGAACGATGCTCGGAACGGAAATGACAGTCGCACCGTTTAGCCTCGTTTGGAACACGGTCGGTCTCTCCAATGGAGCGCATGTGATCACGGCGGAAGCACGCGATGCCGCAGGTAACATCGGGACGAGCACTGCGGTTTCCGTGACGGTGAATAACGCGACGACGACCGCCGATACCACG
>Ga0172379_10000280_pt1 | contig 135495 bp, 146 predicted proteins | sample GrowelOW334metaG_FD_119756 | JGI IMG/M metagenome (GOLD analysis project Ga0172379, IMG submission 119756) | Groundwater microbial communities from an aquifer near a municipal landfill in Southern Ontario, Canada - Groundwater well OW334 metaG | ecosystem: Environmental > Aquatic > Deep... | reverse complement strand
CGCTGCGTGGCGTGAGTTTGACCCACCAATTTGGGGAGTCCTTGCGTTTGAAGAGTGACATGTGATGTTCCTTTCATGCTCACCCTGCAACGCTCGCCGTGGGTATTGTGACCGGATGTACTCAACCAGGTCAATCTTCACGAACACCCAGCGCTTGCCGATCTTGGCCCCCGGCACAATGCCGGCGTTAGCTTTATCGAGCAGCGTCACCGGGTGAATCTTGAGAAAGTCGGCGGCTTCTTGCAGGGTCAGCGTTTCCACGGACTAGCTCCAGGAACAGGCCCAGCCGGCCCGATCATCCTTGCTGCGCCAGACGAAGCCCACATTGCCAGCCGTTTGCTTCAGGTACTTGAACATGAACTGAATCACATCCAGCCGATACTCTTCCGGGAGGTCGATGGTTTCAAACGGCACCGCGATCCCAAGCGAACTGCGAAACCGGCGGGCGTTGAGTCGTCGCGTCTCGGAGTCGTCAAACCCTTTCGCCAGGTACTTGCCGAGATATGCGACTAGCCTAAGTTGGCGCTGCATCTCGTTGCCCCTCGGCGCGGATACGTCGATGTTCCCCTCGCCTACGACCTTGTGCCAGCAGGCGCGCAGCAGATTCACATCCTGCCGACCAGGAACGGCAAGATGCCAATGCCAGGCCCCGCGCTTTTGTCGTTCAGCCACGGCGATGAAGAGCCATTTCGGGTGGTGCTGCCTTACGCGCCGAATGAACTTGGTCAGATCGGACGATGCCTGGGTGAAGTCCTCTTGATTGCTGCGATAGGTCAGCGTGAGCAGATGGTCGGCCTTGGTGGTCAAAATCAGCTTCCGGAGCCGGCTTCGAGCGCGACGAACGGCACGCTGCTCGTTTAGGTCCCTGAAGTCGGATTCGCCTTTGCCTACCGCGATGGGTCGCAGAACCGGGACAAAAGACCAACCAATTTCGGCCAGGCCGTTTCCGTAATCGGTCAGACTGACTCGGTAATGGGCTTCGTTGAGAAGTGTCCTCTTTTCAAGTCTAGGGACGGCTGCGCCGCCCCGTCCGTCCGTTCGCTCCGCGATACGGGCGGGCGAGGCGTCTTGCATACCCACTGCCGTTGCAGAGGGTTCTTTCTTGGATTCCATTTTTCGTGACTCCTGTTGAATTGAAGGAGCACGAAGAATCTTGCGGAGCGCAAGACGAGAAAATTGGATAGTTGCAATTGGGACGGATGCAAAAAACTTCCCAATTGTTTGTTGCGCTTGGTCAGGGAGTTAGCGCCCAAGCGGATGATGCATTCAGGCAGGTTGTTTGGGCTTTCGTCCAGATACTCCGCGAATGCCATCGGGTGCCAAGTCCCGAATGTGCTTGCGAATGGCGCTGTCAGACAAGGCGGAGGCCTTCAATGCCGGAACGCGCTTGAGTCGCCGGATCATGTCAGCAATGGAGAGTTGATCGCCCTGCGCCCAAAGCGTCTTGGCCGCGACCCGGATAGCCTCCCAATTACCCGCCTGCACCTGGCGCTTGCCTGACTTTTTAGGCGGCTCCTGCGCTTCGGCAGACTCGGATGAGTCGGGGCTTGCGGTGGGTTCAGGCTCCTGCGCTGCCGTGGGAGCGTCGGCGCGGACGAAGGAGAACGTTTGCAGGTTGTTGTCCTCGATGCAGCGCAGCACGTCCGGCAGTTCCTCGACTTCCTTGGCAATGCGGCTTTCTTCGCTCGATAGCGCGAAATCCTCCAGCGAGGGGGTTGTCAGCAAACTGCCTCTCAAGTATCGCCGGGGGATTGCTCGGCATTCGAGGATGCCGTCCATCTGCTTGGGCGTGACCTCATACAAAGGCACCCCAATGCCGAGCCTTTGGTAGACCAAGCGGGCTATGGCCTTCAATTCGATTCGCGAACGCCAATGGCCCCAATCGAACCCGTCTCTATAGATGTGATACCGATGGATATCCTCTTCGCCAAGCTCCGCGATCTTCTCGATCAGGATGGGCGCCAGGAGTTGCTGATCTGAATCATTCCGGTCTAGCTTCTTGGTGGTTGTCAGAACCCGGAGCGGACACCAAAAGCGTTGTTCATCTGTCGTGCAGAGCGTGGCCAGGTGCTCAAGCAAGTTGCTGGGCTGTTTGTAGGTCCAGAGGCCGTCATAAATCTCATCCTCGACCCCTTCCAGCCATTGGCTGCGGATGCCGAAGAGTTGCGCCGTCGTGTCCAGTATCTCGGGAGTCAGCGCGGCAAGCAGCTTGGCAGGGGATTGCAGGTCATCCAGCTTGAGCTGCGGCAGCAAGCGCGGAATTTGCGAGGCCTCGACGCCGTGATCCCGGAAGGCTTGCAGGAAGCGCCCGGCGACATTGCTTACCGTGTCCCTTTGGGGTTTTCCGAACAGTTGGCGCAGGGTCTTCTTGGGTGCGTCGAAAAAACTGGGCATTGGTTGTCGTGAGGTTGTCTTTGCTGCCCGATTCTACCCAGTACGCAAAACCCCACAGGCGGCCGCCGCCTTGGCCATGTGGGGGCCGTCAGCGTCCGCCTGTGGATTTTTGCTGGGCTAGCAATTCGGGCCGCACCTTCTTCTTGGTTTGACTAAGCACGTCGTTTGCATAAGTGTATGCACCTTCAGGCGAATGGGTATCATAGTCCGTGGACTGATAGTCCTCATTGCGGCATTCTTGTTGCATGGACTCCACCGTACTTGCTCAGCTTGGTTTAAGGATTCGCGGGAAGCGGAAGGGCCTTGGGTGGACACAGGAAGATCTTGCAGCGCGAGCTCAGATTGACCGCTCTTACATTGGCGGTGTAGAGCGAGGCAAGCGTAACGTGACGTTCACGGTGTTGTGCGAGATTTGCACGGCGTTGGGTTGCGATGTTGCCGAAATAACCACCGGCATTCCGGAGATGGTGCCGTGAAGTGGTTGCGCACCATTGTCGTTTTCGATAAAGGTGCTGTTCTGTCTTCGACAGACTGGGCTTCCGTCCATGACAGCTACGTTAGGTCAATTCAAAGCGTCGATTTCCCGGAGGGCTCCGGAACGCTAAAGCTGCGTCGCAAGTTGAAGCGGCCTGACGGTCAGTGGAACCGGAACGGCGTCGGTTACCTGAAACGCAAATTTCTGGAACACATGGTCGGTATGGAGGGGTGGCGAGCCGAAGTTGGTTTTGATCTCGGCCGCAACAGGACTCCGCCTGATCTAAAGCTTTACCCGAGCTTAGCACCGCACCAAGAGCCAATCACCTCAGAGTTTGGCGACTTCGATCTAGTGACGACCGCCCCAGGTGGAACACACGTCGCAATCGAATGGGAGACAGGAAACATATCTTCTTCCCATCGCAGCATGAACAAGCTGGCAATTGCACTCGGAACTGGCAAGATCCATGCTGGTGTCCTGATTGTGCCAAGCCGCGTTCTGTACGAGCACCTTACGGACCGAATTGGCAACATTGGCGAGTTGTCGGGATATCTATCGATGTGGAAAGATTTGGAAGCACGGGTTGAGCGCGGCGTTCTAGCTGTCAGCATCGTTGAACACGATTTGCTCACTGACGACGAAGACTTCCCCTATCTGCCGTCGGGCAACGATGGCAGGGCCGTTCAGGGCCGGGCTAAGAGGGGCTGAAGAGCGGTTGCTGCTGCTGTTCTGAATCTGGTTCGCAGACGCACTCAGGCTCGCGGCCGTTAATTCTGTAATTCTTTGAAAGCGGCGTCCCGGACTTTGCTCGCCTGGCGATGGTGGCGGCAGTAAAAAGTGTGTTCTTGTTCGCTTTGATTTGCTGGATATGCTCTCGGTCGCCGTCAAGCGATCCAAAGCGATCAAGGATGTCATCGCAGTGAAGTTCGCTGCCAATCCATCGGCGCCCAGTTAGTTCAGCGGCGACGAATGTTGTTCCTGATCCACCGAATGGGTCTAGGACCAGCGAGCCGGGATCGCTCGCCATCGATACGATGCGATCCATGAGTTTCAGTGAAAGTGCATTTGCGTCGCGCTTCTTGTACTTCGCGTGCCGCACCGGCGGGATGTCAGTCCACACGTCCGAGATATTTACCCCAAGCGGATTCATCTTATCTTTGTACCCGCCGTAGTCCTTTAGCTCCCCGCCGCAGTGCCGGCAACACGGAATCGGAAGGCGGTCAGGATGAAAAATCGCTGGTTTCGGGCCTTTGACGAAGTACAGCAAGCTATAGTGCGATGGGTACAGGCGACCTTGAATCGGCAACGAATACTTAATATCTACCGCGATCCAATTCCTGAAGGTAAGACGCTCACCAAGGTAACCACCGAGTTGCAAATTCCACTTCGGCAGATTCCACAGCATCAGCGTTCCGCCTGGTTTCAGGGCTCGAACCATTCCATCAAGCCATTCCTTGCACCAATCTATGTACTCATGGGCGGCGAGATCGTCATCGATTCCGGATCGGTACTTCTTGCCCAGGTTGAACGGCGGATCGGCAAACGCGAGGTCCACGGATTCAGGCTCAACCAACGAAAGCAGTTCAAAGCAGTCAGTTTGGTACAACTCCCCGGCTGGTGTCTTCAAAATGGGTATCATAGTCATCATAATGACAGTAACGCCGTCCAATTGCAACTTACCCGCTCCGGGCCTCCGGAGGCCAACTTTCGGGATGCCAGGGAAACACGCCGACTGACCTCTTATCCCAACCGAATAGCCAATCGGCTCCTATATATCATCAGTGTGTATCGGTTCTGGAAGAGCCATGCGCTGCTAGCGTAGCCAGAACGTAGCTGGCCCACATTGCCGCACGCGGTTTTCCTGCTATCTGAGGCTAAGTATGACGCTGGCGAGCGTTGTAGGGTATTGATTTAAAAGCCCCTAATTACCCCTGGTGATTCTCTTAATCCGTAGGTCGAGTGTTCGAGCCACTCACAGCCCACCAGTCATACAGCGGCCTCCAGCGATGGGGGCCGTTTTCTTTCTGCGGTTTTCGGTGCCATGTAACCACCATGTAAGCGGATTTCATCTATCCGGCTGCTGCGACGCCAGCGACTCCGCCCCGTCTTCCCGCGTGTTGCTCATGTGTCTAGGCACCTTCCATGCCTTCATGATTGCCGTCGACACGGAGCGCTTTTGCAACACGATCCTCTCGTCGAGCACCTCCTGCGATTGTCAGGTGCACGTTCAGCGCCTATGATGGCGCCCTAACCTCAACGTTCCACAATATGCCTCCGGCCGCGACTCCAGCAACAATAGAGCAAGATGTCCTCGATCGGGTCAATGCGCTCCTTGCTGGACTCGGCAGTTACATGGATGAAGGCGACCCTCTCTTGGTCGACCTTACCCGTGAGACCAAAAAACTAGTGACAGTCGACCCGATCGCCGGCCACCTCATGTACGCCCGGGTTGCACAGCTGGCCGGTAACATTGACAAAGTGCGACATCACATTGACAATGCAAAAGCACTTACTGGAAGGTTGGAGGCCGCGCGTGCTGCTGTCCCAGTTTTCGGTAATCTTGGACTCTTTTCCGATGCGTTGGCCGCGGCCCGAATCGCCTATCATCCGATTACTGGGTGCGGCTGGCTTTGCGCTGATGTGGTAGTAGGCATTTCCAACTGCGCCTTTCGGACATTTGATGACTTTCTTACGCAAGCGGAAGAAATGAAAATCGATCTGTCGGCGATCACTGAGGACCGCAAAGTTATTGCGCGGGCGGCCCGTGTACTCGAAGCAGCTGGGGTGACGGATGACGCGGTCGCCAGGATGATAGATATTGCTGGTGAAGTCATGCGCGATCACCGGCTGATATACCAAGGCCAGACACCGGATGTCGACATCGATGACCGGCCTGGATTAGGTAACTGTGTGTATGTGACCTATCGCGTCCGGGCAACCGCCGCTGAGGCTGCCGATCTCTACGCCGAAATGGTTGAAAAGATCACGGACCGAATCAACCCCATTCCGTCAGCGTTTCACGTTTCACTCAGAGCAGCTGCGTGAGTACGGATCCGCGGGCTTTCCTCGCACAAGCCACGGCGCAGCTTCCTTCGGGTACTGAGGACGGCTTTCGCTGTGCGATCAATCGGGCCTACTACGGGGCCTATCATGGTGCGAGGGCGTTCCATGATGCTCTTCCGGCTCATGGACAATCGCCGGTAACTAGTATGGGTGTTCACGCCACGCTCTACCATGCGCTCGCTCACCCGCAGATTTCGATGGCGAACAAGTCCTACAGGCCATCACAACAACTAGGCTATCTCGGCATCGGGCTCAAACGTATTCGCACTCGTGCGGATTACGACCTTGTCGATACCCTAGAACAGCATGACGCCGATACGGCAATCGCCGAAGCCGGCAAGATGTTGGCGATTGCAGGGTTGTAGTGCGTGCAATCGTCGGCCCGGCGTCCCAGCTTATTTCTTGATCCCGATTGTCGCCTCAATACGGTTTTGTAGCCTTCGCTTGAAGTCGGGCAGATTCGCAGGATCCCAGGTCACAAACGAATACTGCCGATTATCGAAGTGAATGGCCTTCAACTGGTCCTCCCTGCAGGTCCAGATCACCTCAAGTCCTAGACCAAGGGCGAAGCCGGCCTCAAAGTAGACGCCACCACGCTGCTCGGTGAAGTCAGCCACAATGAATTTGCTGCGACGGATCATGGCAAGAATCTCGTCATCGATCCGATTGTTGTGTTCATGGGTATCAATCCGCTTTGGGTCATATCCGGCATCACGGATTGCTTTCTCGATTCCGTTCGTCCAGACTGGCTTTACTTGGTCATCGAACCACATCGCACAGAATCCAATATTCGATGCTACTCGGCTGTGCTGAATCTCTTGCAGGTAGTTATACCCCTTCGGCGTAATGTTGCCGCGGTAGATGCCAATGACGTAGCTCTTCGTCATTCTTTCCGCAGTTTTGATGAGATACTCGTCCAGGAGGAATTGCACCTCATCCCATTTCTCGCTCCATGTAATTGCGAGAAACTTAGGGTTAGAAGAGTCGATCTCGACCTGCTCGCCAACAATAGGAAACATGCGCGCGGCCTCAATCAGGAGGCGATCGGCCCGATCTGCCACCGAGGGGGCTCTTACGATAAGAAGATTCTCGACGTCATTCGAGCCGATCGTGATGGATTGATGCTCGCGAATCCATCCACTTGCGTTTGCCCTTTGGCGTGCACTTGGGGCACTCATGGCCCAAGCTCCCACCGCTGTACCGGTGATCTGAAATTCGCCACACCGACTACAGATACAAGTCGTTCCCTCAAAAGCGCTAAGCACTTCGGTTGCGGGCTCGTTGGCGCAAATCGGGCAAGGTGTAGAGGACATTTCTAAGCTTTCTCTGTGTTTCCTAATTGCATAACTCTACGCTTCATTGGCGCGCTATCATTGCTACCCCTTAACGTCCTCTCTGAAAAGCATCCGATGCGCGATGGCGACAAGAACGATTGGTACGACCCGAAGGCCTATCGGTCGGACCCGTTCGATCCCTATCCGCAGCCTCCGAGAGGCCCCGGGTTTTTTAAGAGTTTGTTGATCTGGCTTCTTATCGGCGGTGGATTACTTCTGGCCTTCCAGGGCTACTGGAAACTTCCGGAATGGACGCGCAATTTATATCGCTATTGCATATTGCATGCCGTCGCAGCCGCCTTTCGACGTTGGCGCAGATGGGACGGCGAGGAGTGGGGGCACCAGAACTAGACCAGTCACCCGTGAAATCAATGAAGACACCTTAGTGTCGGGTATCCCTCATGAATGCAGTAGTACGTCGGCGCCATCACAATTGCTGCGGCGATGATGATTCCCGCTGCGACAATTAGCGCGGCGATGATTCGAGGGTCTTTCACAGCGAGGGCCTGCGCGCTCTGGTGGCCGCGAGCTCCTGTTCGAGAGTTGGTCGCGGAGGACCTTCATCTTTGTCCTCTGCAAGTGGCCGGATCGCAAGCAATTCTGCCGCGGGGTCACCGCTCTTTGAGATTACATCAGTTCGTGACCTCAACCATCCTCCGAAGGCAATCATGGCGGCACCTGGGAACGCGCCGCCATAAATGAGGACTGCCGGACCCCAATTGTGCCAAGCGAATCCGGCATACAACGGCGCGATGGTGAAGGTGACTGGACCGAGAAAGAACGCCGCAACTAAGCCGACAGCTCCGGCCGCCTCGAAAATGATCAGCAAGCACACCCAGAAACCAGCGAGCCCGAGCAGCACAAAGAGCGCATAACCAAGCGCAATAAACCCGCCGCCAATAGCTTTCATGTCCATCCCTTTCTAGCCGTGCTGACCGCTGGAAGTCTGCCAGGTTGCGCCTGAGCGAGCCCCGACAGCAGTTAGCTTACGCCTTTGGGTAACCCCTGCAGTATCCGTTTCCGGCAACTCCCTTTTACTGATTCCAGAAGCCTTTCCAACGCTCCGCGCGCGCGTACTGGTCAGGATAAGGGCGCGGCTCGATCCGTTCTGAGCAATACGCGCGCGCGTATGTTTCCAGAGATGCCACAGCCCAACAAAACCCAACAATGGCAGGAGCTCGTTCTCGGCGGCAGCAATGTTGAACCCTATCATTCCCCAGCAGGCGGGCGGCGTCTGTTTCTAGTCCTCCGGTGCGGACTCACTGCGGACTTTGGGTACAACCGATGGTGAAGCCGCCAACGCTGTAACCCCATTGCGGTGCGAACCTCGCTGCGAACTAGATATTCTGCCGGGAGCAGAAACAGGCCGGGCGGGCGATTCCCCGTAGGGTGCGCTCCGTTGTGAGTTCGTACTCATTGGCGATTGCCAGGGGGCGCTGTGCAAGTTCTGTTGCAATAGCCACTTTTGACAACAGCCGCGCACCTTGTTGGTCTGCTGTTTTGCATGGCCAGAAGTAGGGCATCTTTGGACATTCGATAACCCTGCTTAGGTGCGCCGCTCGCGCCGTAACGCGCTGCTATTGCGGCAATCCATTGCTACAACCTTGCTATCCTGCAGTAGGACATTCTTGGACAGCCTGTACCCTGCTTTAGCTGCGTACCTCCATTGCGTACTGGCCCGCTCGAGCATCGTTCGCTCTGCCGTTATTTCCAGGCTGTTGAGCAACTTAGCCATTCCCGCATCAATCGCGGCGCGAACCAACGGTTTTAACAAGTTGTGTCAGGTTTTGTCAGGTTCTCTTCGCCGATCGACGCTGTAACGCTTAGGGTCTTTGGTAAGAAGGGCTCCATTTTGACGCGCCGCTCTCCCTGTCCCTGAATCCCCAACAAATCCCAACACGCATGCGCGCGGAGCGGGCGGAGTCCATGAAGCATTCGCGCGAGGAACCCTAGCAAACCTTAACATCCCTTAATATCGCCGAAAGTTTGCCGCTGACTTCATCGCGCCTTCCTCGCTGCGTCCAGCGCCTCGATAGCTTCCTCAACGATGCGCCAGCGTGGCCACCCTCTTTGGTTGGCCAGGGCTTTCAGCTTGCCGGCCACGTCCGTGCCGATGGTGATGTCGAGCCTGGTGCAATCGGCCTTGAGTCTTTCCCGATGCTGGCGTGTGCGGGCGGTCGAGGTTGCGGCTGCTGTGTTGCCGGAAACAACAGGTGTTTCGTTCATCGTGCATTCTCTCCCTGGTCGATTCTTCCAAGTGCCGTCCGCGTCGAAATCAAATCCGCCCGGCTTAGCCGCTACTGGCGCCACCGCTTTCGCTAGTCCCTAATAGTTGGCCGCCTCGCTCGTCCCGTTCGATCCAGACGACCCCGCTGAACTGCTCGCTTTCTTCTGGAAGTCAGCAGGATTGAACGGCTTGGCGGGTGCAGGAGCGGCGGCCGGTTTGGGAGCAGAAAACTCCCCGGCCGGATAGCCCATCGATTTAAAGAATCCAATCTTGTTGGCTTGGGCCTCCTTGACCTCGGCTTCGTATTGATCAATCTTGGCCTGTACTGCGGGCATGTCCTTGCGGAGCGTATTCTCCATCTGACTCCTCGCCATGTTCATCATGGACGTGGCCGCTTTAATATCCGCATCGTAGCTGGTGATCAGCATTCGTCCCGTAGCCGTATCGACCTTGCCATCGGTAGCCTTTTCCTTGGCCGCCTGTAACTTCATGTCGGCAATCTGCGTCGCGGTATCGGAGCGCAGTTGCTGCAACTGCAGCATCTGTTCGGCGCGGGCCATCATGGCATCGCCGCGCTGATTGGCACCGAGACCAACGCGCATCTTGTAGGCGCCTTCATGGTCGCCGATCGCATCGAGGGCTTGTGCCATGGTTTCAGGATCATTCGCCACTTTCTTTCGCGTGGCGTCCTGGGCATCCGTGTTATCAACCATCGTGGAGTTGTCCTTACGATAGTCGCCGGCAGCCTTGTACGCGAGGTCGGCATCGCTTTGGGAGATCAAGCCTTTCCCGAGAGCATCGTTGTAGGCGTTCCCCGCTGCGTCTGCTTGCGCATTCACATCATCCGGCGTCGACATTCTTTGAGCAGGAACGGCGCCGGCCGCTTGGTCCGCCTTCCCGTTGATGATGTCCTGCACTTGAGCGGCGCGTGCCTGACGCAACTGCTCGGCGGCCTGCTGATCCGACAAGGTATTCGCGGCATGCGTCTGTTGCCCAAGATGAGCCCGCACCTGAGCAAGTGCGGTCTCCCGGTCTTGCGTTACCAGCGCTTGGAATTGGTCCAGCAGGCCAGCCGAGCCGACATCGGCCGCCGCGCCGATACCGTAACCAATATTGTCGATAAGTCCCATGGTCAAGACTCCTGTGGTGAAGAAATGTTCGATTGATCGGAAGCATAGGACGGCGTCGCGACATCAACCGGTTGTTGTCGTTTTTCCTGGATCCGGTCAAAGCGACGCAGGAATGCGATGTACGTGACGGTCCGCAACAATTCGTCGTCGTGCCGCGGCTGAATCACCAGCGCGCCAGATTCTGGGTCGTAGTCCGCCAGCGTGCCATCGCTCCCCAGCGTGGCCTGGTCGGAGAACTCGGCAAAGAGTTCCCGGGGGGTGATGCTGGGGTCTTCCTGCAAGCGCGCGGCGATGAGCTTGCTCAAGTCGTCAGGCGCCTGCGGCCTAGATTTCTTCGATTGCCGGTACGCCGACACGACTTCCATGCCGGCCGTAAAGAACAACTCCTTGTCGCCACGCCTGCCAGCGAAAAGAACAGCAACCGCGCAGAGTGCGGACCAGGGGTCACGGCGCTCCCGCGGGAAGCTCGCCATTACCTCGATAACCTCGGGCTGGGAATCGTCGATCGGGATGCCGTGCGCGACGATCTGCGCGACACACGACTCTGCGGCCTCGATGTCGGCGGCTTTCCATCCGGATAGGCGCCATCCAGCCGCTTCCGAAATATCTTCCAGACTCAGCAAGCGGCACCCGCGCGATACGGGCGATTTGGGGCGCTTTTCTGGGTCGGGTGATACCGCACCCTTGGCTGACTCGATAAAGTCTCGCCACGGGCTGATTGCAAGGGGCGCTGGCTTAGTGGCAAGCATGGCCGCCTCGCATTTCCTCAATCGATGCCGCCGCGTACCGGGTGGCGAATTCGAGACGCGCAAGAAGGTCAAGAAGTTCGCTGAGCCGGGGGGTCTCGTTGGGCAGGTGCACATACAGGTCGCGAAAGTCATCCGCCACGTCGCCGATGGTTTCGATGTGGCGCGAAAGCAGAGCGAGTGCATTGGCGTGATTGGGGCGGGCGCTCATGGCGTGCTCCGTGCAGCCTGTTCGCTGATGGCCGGCGCTGTCGAGACGGCGCGATAGCGGAGATATTGCGGCGAACGCGGATCAGTCAGCCGCTCGATCTCGCCGATGTGCGCCAAGTAAGCCACAGCCCATGAGACGGCGCCCCGGTCGGCCTGGCATCGGTGTCGGAGTTGTCCATGCTCAAGCGCCTGAGGCGCCACGCGGCGAAGCTCATGGAGTACCCGCTCCGTCACCGAACCCGACCGGACGCCGCGAGGAAATGGATTAACCGGCCAGGTGGGGCGGTGCGCCTCCGTCCGGGAAGCGGAAACAGCCAGCAGCATTTCGAGCATCGTGGGCAAGCGCCGGGGGCTCGTCGTCATGGCGCTCCCTTTCCTGCGCTCCGGCGCCTTCTACCTATTGAGGCTTCATACCTCCGTAATGGCTTAAAAGCTTTTGACTTGTCTGGTCTGGTCTTATCTAAAGACCGTTCGGTAGACCAATGGGTAGACCGAACGGTTGACCGTTGAATGTCTCTATTCAAGGGCTTCTCCACGGTTTTTGCGCTTCTTATTGGTGTCTTCTGCGCTCTTAACCTGATCCCGCCTGATGCGCGCTCGATAGGCTCGGTAGTCATCAAGTTCAGGGCTGAAAAGCTCATCACCAGCGACCGTGAAGAAGGCCATGACCGCCGGCAGTACCGCGCGGATTTCAACGGCTGAGTACCCGAGTACCTTTGCCAAAACGGCCGGATCCGCTGGCGCGGTTCGATTCACCCAGCACTCAAGGCGCAGTGAATACAGCAGCCCACGTTCGGCGAGCGTCATGGCCCGGTACTCGCGTCGAACAAGCATGCAGGCCGCGTACTCCTGAAAGGCGGGGGGCTCTCGATTCTGAGTTTTCATATCCGCCCCCCGATCAACCGAAACAGGGAAAGAGCGGCAGTGCATCCGGTCTGGCGCCAGAGACGGCCGGCAGCGGCATGAGCTTGGCGGGCTTCCTCCATGGCGTAGGCGGCGACCCAGAGCCCTCGGGATAGACGGTTAAGCATGATCGCCCTCCCTCAGCAGTTCGGCACCACGCAGCATGGCCGCGCTGATCTCCGCATCGACAGCCTTCTTGATGCTGGATTCGGAGACGCCGCGGCCACGTCGATATACCTGCTGCCGCTCCGCGATCTTCTCGTTGCGGTAGTCCAGCCAGTCGGTGCCGGCTATCCCGATCGGTACGGCAATACCGCAGCCGAGAACCGCAGCGGCCTCCTGCGCGGCTTTGACGCCCGGATTGATGCCCGTCTTCCTCTCGGTTGCCAGATCGTTGTCAGCGGCCACCACGACCATGCCGCGACGGGGCAACGCCTCGGCAACGCGCACCAGGTTGCCGGCATTGAAGCCGACAACAACGCGAGCCGTCGGCACGGCGGAGAAGATAGCCAGGCCAGTTGCCAGCCCCTCACAGATCACCGTCAAGGATGCGCTGCGCCGCTCGATCGTGTAGCTGGCGCCTCGGGTCGGTGCGCCGGACCAGAAGAGCTTTTCACCGTCAGGGCTGATGCGCTGCACGGATGTGAGTGCGCCATTGATATGCATCGGCACAACCAACCACCCGGCATCATCCGTTCGCAGTCCAAAGCAACCGGCCATGTCCAACAGCTTGTGCGCCAGATATGGATGACCCTCTCGAAGCGGCTTGCAGGCGTCGAAGTAGTCTCGCGCTGATCGCATCGCTGCCGCGATCTGCCGGCGCTCTTCTGCACGGCGGCGTTGGATGGCGGCCCGGTCAATCGGCGTGGGCTGGTTGGACGCGTTCGGCTTCCAGATTAACGGCTCGGGGTGAATGGCCCAATCTTGGACAAAGCCAAGGTCACCGTCGACCATCAGCTTGTAGGCTCCGTTTCTCGATTTTGGGTGCGATTCGGTAGGGCATCGATGCCAGCGGCCATCGGGCGTGATGTCGCGGGGTATCAAGCCAGCAGCTCGGCAGAAGTTCGGGAAGTCGATCATATTGATGCACTCCGCTCGCTGTGTTGCTTGCTGCGGACTTTGTGCCAGGCAACGGCAAACGACTTGATCTTGTTCCGTACTTCCTTGGTGGGCGTCACAGGCCGGGTGTGTTCAAACTTCTGCGTGGGCCACGCGCCGGACAGCTTCATGTATTGCGCCAATGCCCATTTGTCGTTCTTCCCCCACTCGTTCGCCAGACCGACTATCTGCGGCCAGATATTCCGGTTCAGCGCAGCCCTGTTTCCGGAAACAACAAGCTCTTTTAGCGTTCCTTGAGCGTGAGTGATGTTGCTGGGTTTGGCCGGATACTCGAAACCGCAGGCAGGGCATCTTGGCGCAGCGGCATGGACACAGAAGCACTGCGAACACTTGACGACCTTCTTATCCTTCGGCTGCGAGGGTTCTTTCTTTCTCCGCGCGCCGTCATCAAGCTCTGCAATGCCGTGCTCGAAAAAGTCCTGCATCTGGTCCCAAAACCGCACGCAGTTGCCTGAGTGGTCCAGCACCAGACAATCCGCCTTTCCCGTTTCCGGCGAAGAGCGAAGACCCCGCCCCAGGATCTGGATATGTTCCGCCAGGCTGGACTTGAGCGGTCTCGCCATGATGATGCAGCCAACGTCTGAAACGTCGAAGCCCTTGGAGAGAGCGGCAACAGAGATCAGGCCGCGGATGCTCGAATCCGGCTTGCGGAATTCCTTCACCATGGCGCCGCGGGCATCGTCGCCAGTCTTGTAGGTGTAGAGATCGCACACAACCCCGGCCGCCATGAATTGGCGCTGTAGTTCTTCGCAATGCGCCACCGTCGCACCGAAGGCAATGAACTTGCGGCCCTCGCCATGTTTCAGGTACTCGGCAACACAGTCGCCAACGATCGGCATGGAGCGCTCGGCCGCTTCACTGTCCGACCATTCGCCGGCCGTCACCTTGGCGCCGGTCATGTCTGGCTCCGATGCGGCGAAGATGCGGAACGGCACCAGATGCTTGTCAGCAATCAACTTGTTGGTACTGACCACACTCACCACGGCGTCGTAATGCTTCCCGAGCCCGCGCGTGAAGGGTGTTGCGCTCAGTCCGATCACCACGGTGTCACGCTTGCCGATGCGATCGGTAATGGTCTTATGCAGGCCGTGGCACTCGTCCACGATGATCAGATCAGCATCAGGCCACTTCCGGCGTGCCAGGGTCTGAACGCTGGCGACCTGGATGCGTTCCCAAGGTTTCCAGCGCCAGTGCTGCGCCTGGATGACTCCATGCGGGATGCCGTAACGGTCCAGCGTCTCGCTCGTCTGTTCGATCAGCGCAATCCGGTCCACAACGAAAACGAGGCGCTTCATCTTCTTTTCGCACTCGTCGGCTAGGTAGGCGCCGACTACCGTCTTGCCGGATCCGGTGCCCATACAGAGAATTTGATTCTCGATGCCGGCGTGAATGTTGGCGCGCAGAAATTCAACGGCCTCGCCTTGGTAGTCTCGAAGTTCGATGCTCATAGGGCACCGCCTTTCAACTTCGGCAGGATCTCGGAATCACGCTCAACACCAAGCGCGGCGCGAATCTTGGCGAGCACCTTGCCCTTGCGGGTAGCCTCCCTCTGCGCCTCGTTGCTGGTGGTCAATGCCTGATTCAGCCGGCCTTCAAGCTGGTGGTAAAGCTTGATGCGTTTATCCAGTTCGCCGGCCAGATCGTCCTTGGTCAAGGAGTCGATTCGCTCCTGCAGCGCGCGATTCTCGGCAACCTCGCGTTCATAGTCGGCAAGCAGATCGGCGTGCGCGTTGGTTTCGGGTTCGATGGTCGGCTCGGGTCGGGCCTTCCCAACCGTTCCCTGCGCCCGATGGTTATGAACCGCCTCGCGCGCCACGCCCTTGATCTGCTCTGGTTCAGCCGCCGCGACAATCGCCTGTTCTTCCTTCGGTAGATCGGCTACCTGTGACGCCAGGTTGAGCGACATCGCGCCAGACTTCACGGCTTCAACAACTTCAGCGGGGGATTCGCGCTCTACCTTCGCGGCTGTTTGAACAGATCGCGGCGATACTTGGAGCATTTCTGCTGCGGCTGATTGGCTAACCTTTGGCAAGTTTGCGGAAGGTTCAACGTTTGTGCGCTCGCCTTGTCGCATGTTCGCCATACTCGCCGCAATCATCGCCCGCTGGCTCTCGGTGAGGTGCCGGCGATGCATATTCGCAGACAGCACGAAGGCCATTGGATCCGTGCCGGAATACTCCACGGTTGCCGGCTCGATACCAATTTCCACGCAGGCGCGGTATCGGTTGCCACCGTCGAGGATCTGGCCACTATGAATAACGATCGGCTGATTGAGCCCATTCGCTGCGACGTCGGCCTTGAGCGAGGCAAACTCAGCATCGGTCATGCGCGGAAACAATTTGCAGAGGGGATGCAGTTCTATCGCGCCATGCGCGCTATTCTGTGTTCCGAGGTTTCCCGCCTCTGTTGCTTCCCCCGCGCCACGAGCCCCGACAGGCCGTGGCGCTGTCATTTCCGTCTCCGGTGCCGGAAAGCGTCAGCGCAGGCGTCATTTCTACCGGCATTCATGCCGCCACCTGCACGGGTTGATGCTGCCTGGTTAACTGCTCGATGGAATCGTCAGGCCAAAGAAGCTGGCGGTTCGGAAGCTTTGCGGGCTTGATCCCATAGTAGGAACCCTTACGACAAAGGGCGATCCGTAGGGTATGTGGCTGCAATCCAAGTTTTGCAGCCAGTTGCTCGGTGGTCATGGTCAGTCTCCAAGTAATGAAGCTGACCGTATTTGAATACCGCGAAATACCCCTACGTCACGGCATTACAGAACCCCGCCGAAAATCACCACAGCTTTTTTATCTGATTGGGAGGATGCCTGATGCGGGAATATCTTGTCTTCAAACGTGGCAACACGCTCCGATCGAAGGCGCGCCCTGCCTTCTCGCAGTCTTCCTTTTCCAGTGCTTCTATCGCGGCGCTGTCGCTAACTTCCCATCGGATAACCTGCAAATCATAGCTGCCGAACCTCTTCTTTAAGTCCGCACGGTTGAGCATCCTCTTTTCGGCAAAGAGACGACACTGCATTCCTAGAACCCTTCCCTCAAACCGCGCTTCCTCCTGCTTGGTCAAACTTGGTGGCCGGCCGGTTTGGTCTTCGGGTGGCGGTGTCGAAGACGCGAATAACAGCCCTCCATTCTTCTTTCGCCTTCGCGCTTCTGGCGATGTGGCGAGTCGTATCTGCGACAACAGGTACTGCGTTGCTTTCTCCCGATCTCCCGGGGAAAGCAGGTTCAGTGGGCCATTCCATAGATACTCAACTCCGCGAATCTCGCGCATGACATCATCAAAGTGCTTGTTGAACCATTGCTTTCGCGCTCTGCTTGATGGCTTTCCGCCCTGTCTAGCCCGGCGAGCATTCATCCATTTAACCTCCGCCAATATCCGCGCAAGGTGGCAGAGAATCAAAACGCCAGCTTTCCTTTCGGTTGGCGTCTCGGCGCTCACCGCGTTTATTAACCCCGTGGGTTTCTTGTTCATATCACGCCGCTACTTAGTGTTTCCTTAGTGAGTCCCGGGATATAGAACCCCGGCCCGAGCCGGGGCGGTGGCGGCGGCGGTCATTGCGCGTTCTTCGGCATGAGATAGACAACGTTACCCTAGGCGCGGCGAAGTTGGCCACTACTTGGCAGACCCTTCCAGGGCTTCGAGGATTAACCCCTTCATGCGCTCCTTTGCTTCCTCTGGAAGGACGATCCAACTGTTATAGAGCATGGCGAGCTCCACTCGCCGCTCTGGCGGTATTCCATGTCTGTAACAGTAATTATTGAAGTCATCCCAGCTCATTTGTTGCGGTTCCGGCTGAGTTTGTACTACGGGCTCGGCTTTTATCACCTGTCTGCTCTTGATTGGAGTCACACATCGCGGGAGCCTGCCTCTGCGTCCTGTCTGCTGTACCGGCTCGCGCTCGCTGCTCAACAGACAAACTACGTTATCCGCCAGACGGCGGCGAGAAGGGGCTGCTAGACCGGAAAAGAAGCTAGATCCCGACGCCGTAATCGTGTCGGAGCTCATGCCGCACCCCTATAGTCGGCCATCGATACAATCTTGCGCCTAGCCTTCCCGGCTTGCTCGATCGCAGCATTGTCGGCGGCTATTTCGTCTTCAATCTTCTTCATCTTGATCTGAAACTCTTGGTCTGTCATTGCCGAAAGCGGGAGCCAGCCTCCTGGCGACAGATCCACCGTGCAGTCATCGCGTTCCTGCATGATGAACTCGGCGAGCACCGAGACGGCGCCTTCCTGCTCCGGTGTCATGGGTCCGATGGCAGCAGCAAAGGCGCGAGCAATAGAAAGGCGCCTCGCATAGAAACCGGATGCCGTTTCGCTGGAGAAGGCCGGATCATAGCCGGCTGTCCGCAGTTTGCGCAGGGCGTCCAAGCCCTTGAGGGCTCCGGCGACGCGGGCGGATTCGATTGTCGTGGCACTCATGCTGCACCGCCTTCTTGCGCAGAAGCCAGCACCTGGCTCCGAAAGTTCTGATAGCTCGAATCTTCCGCAGCATCGCGGACGTGTTGGGACGGCACCTTGCCCGGTTTATGGCACCACTCAATCACAAAGCGAAGGCGATCCGGCTCATCCCGATAAAGGTGGCCACGCAATAGTTTGGTCGCTTGCCAGTTCCGGTGCACGGGAAGATTCTTGAAGAGGCCGGTAGCGCGGAATTGTTCCTCTGAGCCTCGCCATACAACGCAGAGCGCATCATCCGCGTACGACGATCGATGCGCAGTCTCAACCGACACCTTCAGCCCGCATTGAGTGGCGCGGGCAGATGCCAGACGCACGGGAGCGGGGAAATGGTCGACCTCTGTTGGCTTGGTCCCGTCGAGATTGCACAACATTTCCTGTAGCACCGGGTCATCCTTTGCCGCCTGCTGCTGAATCGCTTGGATTTCTCCGGAGCGTGCCGCGGCGCTGAAAATGACTTCGGAGTTATTCAGAGATGACACGGCTTCCCGCAGTTCGTCCATGAAGTCTTCGAGAGCATCTTCTGAGTATCGATACCCACCACCAGCCTTTTGCAGTTTGGCATAGCCAACAACGGCGCAGGTAACGAATCGATCAAGGGCCTTCGCCCTAAAATCATCGGCCGATACCGGCAGGGCGCTGATGCGCTTCTGCGCCTCCTCCTGCAGTCTCGCCGATTCGCGCGCATTAAGCTCCGCCGTGCTGAAGTCGATACGGACCGCGAAGGACTTTTTCCCCCGGCGATCGATCGTGACTTTCTTGGAACCATCGAAGCCGCGCCCGGTGGTCTTACCCTGGTTTGGCTCTCCCGGAAACCATGCCGACTCGACAAGCTTTGCCGCGATCAGGGCTTCTCGGCTCCCGTAGTAGTAGCAACCCCAATCGTATTCCTCGCGGGTAACGCCAGGGGCATACAAAGTCCGGTTATCCTTCTTGGTAGCCATGTTTGCATCTCCTTATTAGGTGCTGCGTGGTTAGGCGGCTTAGGTGGGCTCTCCTCCGCTTTTGCCGCCGCTCTTACTGCTATTGCTAATCATCGCGCCTCCGGTAGCTCACCAGATGAGCCTATGCCACTGGCTCGCCGGTGCGGAGTGTCGATATTTCTCTTAGTACGTTGGATCGTTTGCTGCTTCAACGTCTAACCGCATCGTGGTCCATGCTCGAATCTTCAGCAGCGCAGACGCCCATTCCTGAGGGCCAAGCTTGCGCCAACCTCTTTCCGGGCTGGGCCAAAGGCGGCGAACACGAAAGCCCTTTATGTCGCACCAGTGTGGGTCGGCCGGATTCGGTACTTCCGCGCAGGTGTAAAGGACACAGTACCCAGGGATTCCGGCCCTCTTGGCGAGGCGCTTTGTGACGGTCGCAGACTTGTAAGGCTGCCCCACGTCCCGCGCCGTTTCGATCAGGGCTAGCGGCTCCTTGCTTCCGCTGTCGTACTCGACATACAGCGCCGCATCCAGATCGATCATTGCAAGCAATTGAGCTTGGTCGATCCCAATGAAGCGCCGCGTAGAGTGCCGTCTATGCCATGCCGAATAGGACCGGTCCCGCGTACCGTATCGCTCCTCCTGCATGATCAACTCCCGCCGCTTCTTAACTTGATGGATTGCGGGGCTTCGGAGTGAGTAGACTCAGGGGTAGCCATGGTGCAAACCTCCTGCTTAGGTTGCTTCTTGGTCAGGCGGGTTCGGTGTTACTGCACCTTGCCCGCCGCATTGCCTGATACCGTCAGGCGGCGGTACTGAAATCATTACTTCGCGCGCCGCAGCCCTTTCGCGGGCTTTTCCTCGGCGCTGATCTTGATCCCGGCCTCTTCCAGAATCCAGGCCTCAATCTTGGTATGCCAGGCGCGCAGCAGATCAAGCGGGCGCTGGCGGTAGTGCTTCTCGGCGGTGGCGCTCGGCTTGTGCCCCATGATCTGAGCAGCAACGCCCGTGGGGCATTCAACCCATTCCGCCAAAGTACCGAAGGACCGGCGCAGGCCGTGCAGGGTCATGCCATCGATGCCGGCAACGGCACAGGCTTTGCGGTGCTGGATGCTCGGCTCCTGTAGCCGGCCGGATGCCGCGGCGCGGCTGCTGAAAACCCATTCGCTCGGCTTCCACTTCGGCTGCGGTTCTTTCTTTTCCGCGGGCTTCTTCGCCTTGGCCTTGATCTCCTTGAGCTTCGGCGGCGTGTTGTTGATCCGGTGCAACTCGGACAGCAGAGAATGAACGTAGGGCGTCAGCGGAATCACGCGTTCGCCCTCTACCTTGTCATGGATGGTCAGGCTATTCCACTTGAAGTCGACGTCTGTCCACTTCATCCAGGCCAGTTCCTCACGGCGCGCGCCGGTCAGCAACAGGGCTTGCAGGTAATTGGCAATCGTCGGATTCTTGATCTTGCCTACGGCGGCGAACCATGCTTTCAGTTGTTCTCGTTGTAGGCAGTCTGTTTTCGGCTTCTGTTTCGCCAGGTTCTCTTTCGACATCCGCGGGGAACAGGCATCAACTCCGGCCAGCCCAGCATAGGCCGGCGTGTCGTTGCACCAGTTCAGGAAGGCGCGCAGCAGGCGGAAGGCGAGGGCGGCCTGAGTCGGGCGCCGGGCCGTCTCGTCGCGCAGCCAAGCCTTAACGCGCTCCTTGGTGATGCCGGAGAGGCGCAGAGGCAACAAGGTGGCCAGTGACCCCGGCTCTTTCTTCTGCCCCTTCTTGCCGCGCTTGACGGCTCGGCCTCCAAGGTCGGCGATGTTGTTGTGGTCCAGCAGATGGCGCACGCTCCACTTGTGCCGGCGAGCCTCGATGTAGACCGGCCAGAGTTCAGCGACGGTCAGATCCTGCCGATCGGCCTCAACACGCTTCGCCTCGACCCCGGCCATCCGCTCTGCCTTCGCCTGGCGCGGGTCAATGCCTTGGTCGATCAGAGTTTGAAGTCGTCGGGCTTCTTCGCGGGCTCCCGGTCGGTCATGGTCGCCAGTCTCGATGTCCCATGATTTAACGTCGCCGATGGTGACGCGAATTGAAACCGCATTGAGTTTGCCCTGGAAGATATAGGACTTGGCGCCGTTGGTCGTGGCCCGGATCGCCAGTCCAGGGGCGTCTGTGTCCCAAAGGAAGGTTTGCGTCTTTCCTGCCTCGCAGGAAAAGTCCCGTACCCGTCCCGCCGTGAGTTTGACCCGCGCCACTTTGAGCCCCCGATTACCGGGTTACATGGCCTTGACGCCCTTCGCTGAGGGTCCGAAAATCGTTCCATGTAACCACTGTGTAACCGGAATCATACAATACCGATCAACATAAATCAACATGCGGATTATGGGTTACACGGAGAAAGCCGCTCTATTACTAGGTTTTCTTGTGTTAAGGCAATGCCGATCAATACCCATCAACAAGCCACTTGCACGGACTCTTAATCCGTAGGTCGAGTGTTCGAGCCACTCACAGCCCACCAAAAATCAAGCCGAATCAACTTGCTTAGTTGATTCGGCTTTTCCTTGCGTATTACTGGCGCATAACACCCCCGCCGGACTATTCGGCAATGGATGTGCACACCACTATCGGACGCAACCGATACCCACGAGATTGGCAAGCGACGAGTCTCAGCGCCAATCCCTGCCCGCAGCCGCTTACTTCAGGGCATCGTGGAGATCCTTGTCGCTGATCTTCCCTGATCGATGCAGCCATAGCAGGATCGCCAGCGGCTTGGGAATATTGCGGCCCGATTCATACCGGGAGCCGCCCGACTGCGTGACGCCATACCTCACCCAGAAATCCTTTTGATTGAGGTTTTCCTTTTTGCGGTCTGTCGCGATGTCACTGAAATCAAGTTTCTTCTTGCGGGCCATGACGTTCTCCTGCTGGTGGGTGATCAAGTCGCTATGCTATCGTTTTTTTTCAAAGCCTGCTTTGCGCGCTGGCAGTTCGCATTGGTGTCATATTCATGACGAAATTCAGTCGTTGCGGCATGCCTGTTTCGGATGCGCGCCCTCGATTTGATCAGTGTAGGGTGATCACCAGGCCGAGCAGCAGAAGCAGCAGGCCGCGTACTCCGCCCCAGCGGCAGAGTCTGGCACGCAGGGCATGATGCCACGGACCCTGCACACCGGGTCGCAGCCAGACCGGCAATAGATGAGCCGCGGCCCCGCTCACCAGCGGCAGCAGAAAAGCGATGACAAAACCAGCCACTGCGGGCCGCGCCGGCAGCCAGCCGAGCCCGTGTGCAACACCCGATACCAGCAGGCCGAGTAATCCCAGCGCAGCTGCCATCAAGGAAGGCGCCGCGCCGTGTGCCTGCAACAGCGCTTTGCCGAACCGGGACTGCCATGCACGCAGCATGCGCAGGACGATCCAGCCGTAGAGCGCTGTGCCCAGCAGCGCAAGCGCCGGGCCTGCCATGGAAACAGATTCCGGCAGGGGTGAGGACACGCCGACGGCGATCAGTAACGCACCGGCGGCAGCCCATTTGAGGTCGCGCCGCAGACGCAGAGCGGCATCGGGGTCGGCCTTCCCCAGGCAGGTGGGTAGCAACACCTGCAGGGTACCCAGCGCGGTAAGTCCGACAAAGCCGAGCAGATTGGCATGCAGGTGGAACAGACGCAGGGCGTTGCGCTGGGCGGGGAACAGCGGCATCAGGACAACTGCCAGCAGTGCCAGCAGCAGAAAGCCGAGCGCGGCCAGATACCAGTCCAGCCCGCGATGGCGCGGACCGAACATGCGACGCGCCCGATTCAGGGTCCAGCCGCCAAGACTCAGCGCGGCAAGCCCGCCCAGTGCCGCCGCCAGACTCAGTCGCGCCGGCGAAAAATCGCCGGCGAACGAGAAAACCGCCAGCGTCCCTCCGGCCCAGGCCAGTGCGGGGGGCCACCAGGCGGCAAAGCCTGTTCCGGCGCTGCGCGTCAGCACTGGAACGAAATAGCTCATTGCCGCCAGAATCAGCGGCAGTACCCCCAGCGCGAAGGCTACGTGAGCAGCGAGTTGCGGCGCACCGTGTCCGGTGATCAGCAATACGGCGGCGGTTGCCAGCGACAGCAGGGCGGCGATTGCCAGCAACGGCAGCAGGGTTAGGGATGGCATGGGTGGATTGTAATGGCCGCAACACCATGCGACACTCGCGCACCATGTCTTCCACCCCCATCCCGCGCGCCGGGCTCGTCTTGCTCGGCCTGCTTTCCCTTGGCTGGGGTTTCAACTGGCCGATCATGAAGGTGGTCATCACCGAGATTCCACGCTTGATCTTTCGTGGCGACTGCATGCTGCTGGCTTCCATCGGTTTGTTCGGCATTGCACGGCTTTCCGGTCAATCCTGGAAGGTGCCTGCGGGGCGCTGGCGGCAACTGGTCGCTCTGGCGTCATGCAACATTGTTGGCTGGAACGTTTTCGCGATCTATGGCGTGAGCCTTCTGCCCTCGGGGCGCGCGGCCATTCTCGGCTACACCATGCCGCTCTGGAGTGCACTGCTTTCAGTCTGGTTTCTCAATGAACCCCTTACCCGGCGCCGGCTGACCGGCCTGGTATTGGGCATGAGCGGCATGGCGCTGCTGATTGGCGCCGAGTTCGAGAAACTGGGCAGCGCACCGGTTGGCGTGCTGCTGATGATCATCGCCGCCATTTTCTGGGCCGCCGGCTTGGTGATCTACAAAGCTAATCCGCTGCCGATGCCCATCACGTCGCTGACGGCCTGGCAGGCCCTGCTGGGCGGGCTACCCATGGCCCTGGCTGGACACGCGCTGGAAAGCGCCGATTGGGGCCGACTCACCTTCTGGCCCACATTCGGTTTCTGGTACAACGTCTTCATCGGGCTCTTGTTCTGTTACTGGGCCTGGAACAAGCTGGTGCAGATGGTTCCGGCCTCCGTGTCCTCGCTTGGCTCGCTGATCATTCCAGTGGTTGGAGTCTTCAGCGGGATGGCCTTCTTGAACGAGATCCCGCGCTGGCAGGATTTCGCCGCATTGCTGCTGGTGCTGACAGCCATCGGAACGGTATTGCTGCCGGCACGGCGGTCGATTTGATCCTGCGCAAGCCGTGGCGAAGCCGTTTCGGGCACAATTAGCCATGCTCAATGTTTCAGGTTTGGCCTGTTCCCGCGGTGAACGCCGCCTTTTTTCCGACGTCGGCTTCTCGCTCGCCGCAGGCGAATGGTTACATGTGCAGGGCGAAAACGGTTCCGGCAAGACCAGCCTGATGCGCCTGCTGGTGGGCCTCTCCCCAGCCGATGCGGGCGAGATCCGCTGGTGCAATGAACCGACTCCCTCGACCGAGTTCCGCCGCGACCTGATTTATCTTGGACACCATGCCGCGGTCAAGGAAGACCTGACGCCGCTGGAAAATCTGCAACTCGCCGCCGCGCTGGACGGCGTCGCGCTCGACGAGCGTGCCTCACTGGCCGCCTTGATCCGGCTTGGGCTGCGCGGCCGCGAGGAGTTGCCGGTGCGCGTGCTTTCGGCCGGGCAGAAGCGACGCGTATTGTTGGCCCGCCTGCTGACGCGGCCGGCGGTGCTGTGGGTGCTTGATGAAGCCTTCAATGCGCTCGATGTCGCGGCGGTGAAGCTGCTCGGAGAATTGATTGCCGAGCATCTGTCCGCGGGCGGGATGGCGATATTGACCAGCCACCAGCCGCTGCCGGTGCCGGGCGGCAAGGCGCTGGTGCTATGAACGCCTTTCTCGCCACGGTACGTCGCGACCTGCTGCTGGCCCTGCGGCGCAAGAGCGAGGTACTGACGGCCGTGTTCTTTTTCGTCATCGTCACCAGCCTGTTTCCTCTGGGAATCGGACCGGAGCCCGTGCTGCTGAAGAAGATCGCTCCCGGCATTCTGTGGGTTGCCGCGCTGCTAGCGACCCTGCTCGGCTTGCCGCGTCTGTTTGCGGCGGATCATGTCGATGGCACGCTGGAACAGATGGCTTTGTCGCCATCTTCATTGGGACTGCTGGTTGCAGGTAAAATACTGGCCCACTGGTTGTTGTGCGGTCTGCCGCTGGTGCTGCTGGCGCCGGTACTCGGCTTGCAGTTCGATCTCGACGCGTCGGCTCTGGGTATTCTGACGCTGGCACTGTTGCTCGGTACGCCATTGCTGTCCCTGATCGGAGCGATTGGTGCCGCGCTAACCCTGGGAGTGCGTGGCGGCGGCGTGTTGCTGGCGCTGCTGGTATTGCCGCTTTACATTCCGGCGCTGATCTTCGGCGCAGGAGCGGTGGAGGCCCACATCGCCGGTCTTGGTGCGGGTGGTCATTTGTCGTTGCTGGCAGCGATGCTGGCTTTGGCTGTGTTTTTTGCGCCGTGGGCGACTACGGCCGCTTTGAGGATTGCATTGGAGTGAAACAGTCGATTATTCAGTGGTTCAAGTTTGGCAGCCCGCAAGCCTTCTATCCACTTGCCGGGCGCATGATCCCCTGGTTCTGGGCCGCCGCCGCCGCCTTCGGCATTGCCGGTCTGTGGATTTCCTTCTTCGTCGCGCCGACCGATGCGCAGCAGGGGGAGGGATACCGCATCATCTTCGTGCATGTCCCGGCCTCGTGGATGTCGATGTTCATCTATCTGGTGATGGCCTTCTGGGCCGGTCTCGGGCTGGCGCTCAATACGCGGCTTTCGGGCATGATGGCGCAGTCGCTGGCGCCCACCGGCGCCCTGATGGCGGCCTTGTCCCTGTGGACCGGAGCCCTGTGGGGCAAACCGATGTGGGGCGCCTGGTGGGTGTGGGATGCGCGGCTGACTTCCGAACTGATCCTGTTCTTCCTGTATCTGGGTTTCATGGCGCTGCAGGCGGCCATTGATGACCCGCGCCGCGCCGACAAGGCCGGGGCTATTCTGGCATTGGTCGGCGTAGTCAATATACCCATCATCTATTTCTCGGTGAAATGGTGGAACACGCTGCATCAGGGCTCCACCATCAATCTGACCAAGGCGCCCTCGATGGCGCACACCATGCTTTGGGGCATGCTGCTGATGGCGCTGTGCTTCTGGATGTACTCCATCGCGGTGGCGCTGACCAGGGTGCGCGCCATCATTCTTGAACGCGAGCGACACACGGATTGGGTGAAACATGCAGTGGAATAGCGCAGGTGAATTTTTCGCCATGGGTGGCTATGCCTTCTACGTCTGGGGCAGCTTCGGTGCCTGCGCCCTGCTCATGTTGGCGGAACCTTTTCTGGCCAAGCGGCGTCTTAGCGAGGTTCGCCAGAGCCTGATCCGCGAACGACTTGCCGACGAACTCGAACTCCAACAGAAAACCTCATGAAACCGAGACACAAGCGCATCGCACTGATAGTCGGCGGACTCGCTTCGCTGGCGATCGCCGCCGGACTTTCGCTGAATGCCCTCGACAGCAACATCGCCATGTACGTGACGCCTTCAGAAGTGGCTGCCGGCAAATCGCCGCAAGGGAAAGCGTTCCGCATCGGCGGGCTGGTCAAGGAAGGCTCGGTCAAACGCCAGGATATGACGGTCCGTTTCGTCATTACCGACATGGCGAAGGAAATCCCTGTCGCCTATACGGGAATTCTTCCCGACCTGTTCCGTGATGGCAAGGGTGCGGTGGTGCAGGGCCGGCTCGGTAGCGACGGTGTTTTTGTCGCCAGTGAAGTGCTGGCCAAGCACGATGAAAATTACATGCCTCCCGAGGCCGCCGCGGCCCTCAAACAGGCACAGATGAACCAGAGCGCGGCGGAAGCCAAGCCCGCCATAGACCAGGCACCGAAAAAACCATGACTCCCGAACTCGGACACTTCGCCCTCATTCTCGCCTTCGTCGTATCCCTGCTGCAGGGCGTGGTGCCGCTGGTCGGCGCGCAGCGCGGGCAGGCGCAATGGATCGCCCTGGCGCGGCCGGCGGCGCAAACCCAATTCCTGCTGGTTGCGATTGCCTTCGGCTGTCTGGCGCAGAGTTTTCTCAGCAACGATTTCTCGGTGAGCTACGTCGCCCAGCATTCCAATACCCAGTTGCCGAAGATGTACCAGTTCGCCGCAGTATGGGGGGGCCACGAGGGCTCCCTGCTGCTGTGGATGCTGATGCTCACCGGCTGGGGTGCCGCCGTATCAGTGGCCTCGCGCCAGTTGCCGGAGGTGATGGTGGCACGCGTGCTCGCCGTGATGGGACTGATCGGTATCGGTTTGCTGGCCTTCATCCTGTTCACGTCCAACCCCTTCGACCGTTTGTTGCCGGCCGCCATGGAAGGACGTGACCTCAACCCACTGTTGCAGGATCCCGGCCTGGTCTTCCATCCGCCGATGCTCTACATGGGTTATGTCGGCTTCTCGGTCGCCTTCGCCTTCGCCATTGCGGCGCTGATTTCCGGCCGGCTCGATGCGGCGTGGGCGCGCTGGTCGCGGCCGTGGACCACGGCGGCATGGGTCTTCCTCACGCTCGGCATTGCGCTGGGTAGCTGGTGGGCGTATTACGAACTGGGCTGGGGCGGCTGGTGGTTCTGGGATCCGGTGGAAAATGCATCCTTCATGCCCTGGCTGGTGGGCACGGCGCTGATTCATTCGCTGGCCGTGACGGAGAAACGGGGCGCTTTCAAGAACTGGACCGTGCTGCTGGCCATCGCGGCGTTTTCGCTCTCGTTGCTGGGTACCTTCCTGGTTCGTTCCGGCGTCCTGACATCGGTCCATGCCTTCGCTTCGGATCCGCGGCGCGGGATATTCATTCTGGTGCTGCTGGCGGTCGTGGTCGGCAGTTCGCTGACGCTGTTTGCCTGGCGGGCGCCGAAGGTCAATGCCGGCGGCAGCTTCGGCCTGGTTTCGCGCGAAACCATGTTGCTGATGAACAACGTGCTGCTGGTGGTCGCCGCCGGCAGCGTGCTGCTGGGAACCCTTTATCCGCTGATCATCGACGCGCTGAACCTGGGCAAGCTTTCGGTAGGGCCGCCCTATTTCAATTCGGTCTTCGTCCCGGTCATGGTGCCGCTGCTGCTGCTGATGGCCGTTGGCCCACTGGCGCACTGGAAGCACGCCGACCTCAAGGCCATTGCGCGCCGCCTGCGGGTGAGCATGGTATTGGCCGTCATCGCCGGTATCGCCCTGCCCCTGTTGATGGGGGCATGGACGCCGCTCACCGCGATGAGTTCATTGCTGGCGGTGTGGATCACCGCCAGCGGTGTCTTCCAGATCATCGACCGCACCAGGACGGGCAAGCCTTCCGCTTCATTCTGGGGCATGCAGCTGGCACACTTTGGAATCGCCGTATTTGTCATCGGTGTGTCGATGGTCGGCGGCTATCAGGAGGAGAAGGACGTCCGCATGGAGCCGGGCGACACCGTGCATGTCGGCGGCTACGGCTTTCGCCTGATGGGGGTGACAGAGGCCCCCGGACCCAACTACCGAGCTTCTGTAGGTAGCGTCGAGGTGTCGAAGGACGGTCGCATGCTAATGACTTTGCATCCCGAAAAGCGCAACTATTTCTCGTCGCAGATGCCGATGACAGAAGCCGCGATCGACGCCGGATTCACGCGGGATGTTTATGTTTCACTTGGCGAGCCGCTCGACAAAATGGGCGCCTGGAGCGTGCGGGTCTACTACAAGCCCTTCGTCGACTGGATCTGGAGTGGCGCCCTGTTGATGGGCCTCGGCGGCTTCATCGCCATGCTGGACCGTCGCTACCGGCTGCGGGTCAGAGCCGGCGTCCGCATCCCTGGGGGGGTTCCGGCGTGAAGCGTTTCCTGATTCCGCTGGCCGCGTTTTTCGTCCTGGTGATTTTTCTTGCCATCGGCCTGACCCGTGATCCGCACGATGTGCCCTCGCCGCTGAAGGACAAGCCGGCGCCCGCATTCACGTTGCCGCAGCTGGCCGCGGCCGACAAGAACTTTTCGCCGGCGGACATGGTGGGCAAGGTCTGGCTGCTTAACGTATGGTCTTCGTGGTGCGTCTCCTGCCGAGCCGAGCATCCGGTGCTGGTGGCCTTTGCCAATCAGAGCAAGCTGCCCCTCGTCGGTTTGAGCTACAAGGAAGTCCGCGGCGACAGTGACATCGATGCAGGCAAGCTGTCAGCGGACGACGAACTGAGATTGACGCGCCGCCGTGCCAGCGCATGGCTGGCCGAGCGCGGCAATCCCTATACCACGGTGGCGCTGGACGTCGACGGCCGCGTCGGCATCGACTACGGTGTCTATGGCGTACCGGAGACCTATGTCATCGACAAGACCGGCATGATTCGCATGAAGCACACCGGTCCGATCACGTCGGAATCACTGAAAAAGCAGATCCTGCCACTGGTCGCGGAGTTGTCGAAATGAAGCTGCGTAGCTTATTGGTCTGTTGCGCCCTGATGTTCACCGGCGCGGCAATGGCGAAGGAAGCGGCGCCGATGGCGGCCGATGTGGAAGTGGAAAAGCGCATGGTGGCTATCAGCGAAGAGCTTCGCTGCCTGGTTTGCCAGAACGAATCGCTCGCCGGTTCGCATGCCGAACTGGCGCAGGACCTGCGTCGCGAGATTCGCAAGATGATCGGCGAAGGCAAGACGGACAAGGAAATTCTCGACTTCATGGTTGCCCGCTACGGCGATTTTGTGCGCTACCGGCCGCCGATGAAACCGACCACCTGGCTGCTCTGGGGCGGACCCTTTCTGCTGATGGCCGGCGGCATCGCTGCGCTGATTGCATTTCTCCGGCGGCGCGCCAAAGAAGCCGCTGCACCCGAACTTTCCGAAGAAGAACACCGCCGCGCTGCGGCCTTGCTGGACCAATCCAACTCATGACCTACTTTTATCTTGCAGCGGCGGCGCTGGTCGTCGTCGCTTTGGCGCTTCTGTTGCGTCCGTGGTGGCGTGCCGGTCGCCGTATCACCAGCGCCGACTCTTTGCCGGTCCTTAATGCCGCCATCCACCGCGACCGCCTTGCCGAACTGGAGCGCGATCGCAGCAATGGCACCTTGTCGGCAGCCGACCTGGCCGAGGCGCGCGAAGAGTTGCAGCGGCAACTGCTTGACGACACCGCGGCCACCGAAGTCGTGACTGCCGACCGGTTCAGTCGCAGCAGCGCCATCGCCATAGTCATCCTGCTGCCGCTGATCGCCGTTGCCATGTACGCGCTGCTGGGCAGCCCCCGGGCGGTGCTTCCCGGCGAGGCGCAGACGCAGCGTGCCAGTGCCGAAATGGAGGAGCTCGTCGTCAAGCTGGCGAAAAAGCTGGAGCAGAATCCCGACAACCCGGAAGGTTGGGCGATGCTGGCGCGCTCCTACAAATCACTGGGCCGCTGGGACGATGCCGAACGCGCATTCACCCGTATCGGGCCGACGCTCAACAGCAATGCCGGATTGTTGGCGGAGTATGCAGAGATGCTGGTGCAGAAGGACAACGGATTTTCAGAGCGTCCGCGCCAGTTGATTCAGCAGGCGCTGCGTCTCGAACCCGAAAACATGCTGGCCTTGTTCATGGGTGGCGGTGATGCGTTCGACCGCGGCAGCTACGCCGAGGCCATAACGCGTTGGGAGCGCCTGTTGCCCCAACTCGAGCCCGGTGGAGAAGACGCGCGCATGGTCGAAGCAAGCATTGCGAAGGCGCGTGAGCGCAGCGGTGGCGCCAAGCCGGCTATCGCCAAAGCCGATGTGATGCCGGGCGCAGTGGCGCCCCAGGACGACGTGCATCGGGCGGCGGCCAAGGCGGCACAAGGTGCGGCGCAAGCGCCGGCGGCCCCGGCCGCTGCCCCGACCGCGACGTCGGTCAGCGGCCGTGTCGAAATTTCTCCCGCGCTGAAGGGCAAGGCCAATCCCGATGATGTGGTCTTCATCTTCGCTCGCGCCGTTGATGGCCCGCGCATGCCGCTCGCCGCGAAACGTGTGCGGGCAGCCGATCTGCCGCTGGATTTCGTACTCGACGATGCGCAGGCGGTGATGCCGGGAGCGACCATCTCCTCGGTGCCGCAGGTGCGTGTTGAAGTCCGTGTCTCGAAATCCGGCCAAGCGCAGGCGGGCAAGGGTGACCTGACCGGCAAGAGCGCCGCCGTAAAGCCCGGGGCCAAGGGGTTACGGATAGTGATCGACCAGATCGACCAGTAAGCAGAACGGCTGCTGCGACGGTCTCGCAAAGGACTTCGTCGCAGCCTTCCTCATGACGGCACCGGCAGGTGCCGTTTTTTTGCCGCAAGCGATTCGGTCGAATTCCTCAGGCGATGCTGATCGCGGCCACCGGACAAGGCGCCACGCAGGCCCCGCAGCCGGTGCAGGAATCGGCATCGACCTCCGCCACAGGCGGTCCGCCTAGGCGCGGGCTGAAGCGGATGGCCGCCACCGCGCAGTGATCGCCGCAAATCCGGCACTCGACGCCGCGCTTTGGCAGGCAACTCCCGGCTATCTGCGCCTTGATCGTCCAGGGAGCGGCATGGTCTTCGGCACGCAGCAAGGCGCCATCCTCGCAGGCGGCCACGCAGGCACCGCAGAACGTGCATGCACCGCGCTGGAAATCGACTTCCGGATAGCCGCGCACCAACACGATGATCCGCGTCGGACAGACCGGAAGACACTCGCCGCAGCGCGAACAGGCATTGGCGAAGGCCTCCTCGGCGAGTGCCCAGGGCGGGCGTTGTGGGGCTTTGCGGGTCTTGAAATCACCCCGCATGAATTGTCGGCGACTGACCATGAAATGTATTTGATTGAACTCAGGACGCGATTCTGCCTGTGCGCGGTCGATCGTGCCGGATTGTTTGTCGCGATCGTCCGGAACTCGATGAACACGATCTCCGGCAGTCGCCGTTGCGTCTCTATAATCGCTGCATCGCCTTTGGCGCAGGAGTCTTGCGCCCGTTTGTCTTTACTGGAGACCCGTCATGAACCGTGTCTTGGTCCTGATCCATCTTGCGGCCGTGATTGTCTGGATCGGCGGCATGTTCTTCGCCAATGTCTGCCTGCGGCCGGTTGCCGCGGCCCAGTTGCAGGCACCGCAGCGCCTGCAACTGCTGGCCGCCGTTCTCGGGCGCTTTTTTGCCGTGGTCGGCTGGGCGCTGGTGCTGCTGTGGGGCAGCGGTCTGATCCGCTTCGCGCAGGTCGGCGCCGCGATTCCCTGGAATTGGTTTTCAATGATCGGGAATGCGGCCGTGATGACCGTCATCTTCGGTTTGATCGTGTTCCGTTTTCACCGCCGGATGATTGCGGGCGTGGCAAGCCAGGACTGGCCGGCGGCGGGAGCGGCGATGAACGCGATTCGCCAACTGGTGTTGGCCAATCTGGTGCTCGGCTTTGTCACTGTTGCGATCGCTGTGCTCGGCTCGTAGAGCGCGTCCGCTCGCGCCGATTTAGGTCGCGCGCTACCGATGCTCAAATATTTCTTGACGCATATATGGCGCCACGCGTATATTCAAAACCATGGATACTCAATTGATATTCGACGCGGTCGCCGATGCCACGCGTCGCCGCATTCTGGCTTTGCTGGCGAATCAAGGCGAGTTGTGTGTCTGCGAGCTCACTGCCGCGCTGGATGACATTCAGCCCAAGATCTCCCGCCACCTGGGTGTGTTGAAGGACGCCGGCATAGTGGTGCCGCGGCGCGATGGCACCTGGATGTTCTACCGCCTGGCCGCCGCGCTGCCGACATGGGCCGATGCCCTGCTGGAAACGCTGACTACGGGTGCCGTGCCGGAACTCAAGGCCGATCTGAAGCGGCTGAAAGCCATGGCCGGGCGGCCTCAGCGCTGCGCGGCCTGATCGTTAACGGGAATCGAGACGCATCATGAGCACATTGACTGACATCGACCGCATGTCACGCCGTCCGCCCTGGGGCTGGCTGGTTCTCGGTTTTGCCGCATGGATCGCCGCCTACGCCAGTCTGATTCCCGTTGCGGATAGCGCCATTGCCGCACTCGGGCTGGCGCGCGAGACGCATCTGGGAGAGGCCGTGCATTTCTTCTTCTACGACACGCCCAAGGTGCTGTTGCTGCTCACCGGCATCGTGTTTCTCATGGGCGTGGTGCATACCTTCGTTTCGCCCGAACGTACCCGGGCGATGCTCTCCGGCAGGCGGCTCGGCGTTGGCAATGTGCTGGCGGCGAGCCTGGGCATCGTCACGCCGTTTTGCTCCTGCTCGGCGGTGCCGCTGTTCATCGGTTTTCTCTCCGCCGGCGTGCCGCTGGGCGTGACTTTCTCTTTCCTGATTTCGGCGCCGATGGTGAATGAAGTTGCGCTGGCGCTGCTGTCCGGCCTCTTCGGCTGGAAGGTCGCCGGCTTGTATCTGGCGCTGGGCCTGGGCGTGGCGATCATGGCCGGCATGGTCATCGGTCGGCTCGGCATGGAGCGCCATCTCGAAGACTGGGTGCGCGCGATGCAATCGACGACACCGGCCGAATACGTCGGCGACACGCTGCACTGGGCCGAACGCGTCGATGCCGGCGTCGCCCATGTCAAGGACATCGTCGGCAAGGTGTGGCCGTACATCCTCGCCGGCATCGGTCTCGGCGCCGGCATCCACGGCTACGTGCCGCAGGATTTCATGGCTTCGATCATGGGCAGGGATGCGCCTTGGTGGTCCTTGCCGGCGGCGGTCCTGATCGGCGTGCCGATGTACAGCAACGCCGCCGGCATTCTGCCGGTCGTCGAGGCGCTGATCGGCAAGGGCGCCGCGCTGGGTACCGTACTGGCCTTCATGATGAGCGTGATCGCCTTGTCGTTGCCGGAAATGATCATCCTGCGCAAGGTGCTCAAGCTGCCGCTGATCGCCACCTTCGCCGGCGTGGTTGCCGTCGGCATTCTGCTGGTCGGCTATGTATTCAATCTCGTCCTGTGAACTCGCCATGAAGAACATAAAGGTCCTCGGCCCCGGCTGTGCCAACTGCAAGAACACCCTGAAGCTGATTGATGAAGTGGCGCGGGCCAAGGGTGCCGAAATACATCTGGAGAAGATCGAAGACCTGCAACAGATCATGAGCTACGGCGTGATGTCCACGCCCGGCGTGGTGATCGACGGCAAGGTGGTTCATGCCGGCGGCGTGCCGGCGCGGGCCAAGGTCGAAGGCTGGTTTTGACGGCGCCAGGCATGTCAGCCAATTCGCACCACGATCACGACCACCACCAGGTTGCGGCGAACTTCAGCCGCGCCTTCGCCATCGGCATCGTGCTCAACATCGGCTTCGTCGCGGTCGAAGCGTTCTATGGCTGGCGGGTCGGTTCCCTGGCATTGCTGGCCGATGCCGGCCACAACCTGTCGGATGTCGCCGGGCTGGTGCTGGCCTGGGGAGCCGCAGTGGCCGCCGCCCGGTTGCCGGATCATCGCCATACCTACGGCTGGCAGCGTGCGTCGATTCTCGCCGCTTTCGCCAATGCGGTGCTGCTCCTGGTGGCGATGGGTTCGCTGTTGTGGGAAGCAGGCCATCGCTTGCAATCCCCGGCGCCGACCGACGGACTTACGATCATGACCATCGCCGCCATCGGTGTGCTGGTCAACGGCGCGACGGCCGCGCTGTTCATGTCCGGCAGCAAAGGGGACATGAATATTCGCGGCGCCTTTCTGCACATGGCGGCCGATGCCCTGGTCTCGCTCGGCGTGGTGGCCGCCGGCGCAATTTATCTGTGGACCGGGTGGGCCTGGCTCGACCCGGTGACCAGCATGGCGATCGCCCTGGTGATCATCGCCGGCACCTGGGGCTTGTTCCGGCAGTCCCTGCACCTGCTGTTCGATGGCGTCCCAGAAAGTGTCGTTCTCGCCGAGGTGGATGCCTTGCTGCGAGCCCTGCCGGGAGTCGAGGACGTGCATGATCTGCATGTCTGGGCCATGAGTACCACCGGCATCGCGCTGACCGCGCATCTGGTGATGCCGGGCGGGCATCCGGGCGACGCCTTCCTGGAGCAAATTGGGCAGGCGCTGCAGGACCATTTTCACATCACGCATCCGACGATCCAGATCGAGTTCAACGGGCTCGATCATGGCTGCGCCCAACCGCTCAACGACCCGACCACATGACTGCACCTGCCTCGCCTGTCCCCGTCAGCTTCCCGCTCATCCTCAAGACCTTCGCCCCCGGCTGGCCGGCGGCCGTCATGGGCACCGGTGCCTTCGCCCTGGCAACGCTGCATTTCTCCCATCGACTCCCCGTGCTGGCAGGGCTGGCCTGGGCGCTGCACTGGTTCAATCTTGCGCTGTTCGTGCTGATCAGCATCCCCTGGCTGTTGCGCTGGATCATGGCCTGGCCGGCGGTCGTGGCCAGTTTCAGACATCCGGTGGCGGCCCACTTCTATCCTTCCTACGGTATCGCGTTGCTGGTGCTGGCGGGCGAGTTGCGCGCCTTCGGCGGCTGCGACACTGCCGCGCTGGCCGCATGGTGGCTGGGCGTGGCGCTGCTGTTCGGCCTGACCCTGGCCGTGCTGCTCTCGATCTTTCAGGGCGAGCACGTCAATCTCGATCACATCACTCCCGGCATCTTCATACCGCCGGTGGGCATGGTGGTGATTCCGATGGCCGGCGGGCCGCTGCTCGCGGTGCAACCGGAAGCACTGCGCGATCTGGCGCTGACGATCAATGGCCTCGGCCTCGGCGCCGGCATTTTCATGTATACGGCATTGCTGGCGCTGGCCTTCCATCGCTTCTATGTGCACAAGCGTCTGCCGCCGATGATGGTGCCGACCTTCTGGATCAATCTGGCGCCGCTGGGGGTGATCGTGGTGAGCCTGCTCAATCTTGTTGCCGCCGCCCCCTTCGCCGGCGACAAGTCCGCCTATCTGCTGACGGTGTTCCTGATCTGGGGCTTCGGCGCCTTCTGGCTGGTGCTGGCAGTGCTGTTCACCTGGTCGGTCAGAAAAAGCACCCCGCTGCCTTTCTCTCTGACCTGGTGGGCTTTTACCTTTCCTCTGGGGGCGTTCACGCTCGGCAGCCAGCGCCTGAGCGAAGCCACCGGGCTGAGTACGCCGCTGGCATTCGGCTGGCTGGCGTGGACCCTGCTGGCCGCGATCTGGACCCTGACGCTGGTCAAGACCGTGGCTGGCGTGGCCAACGGCAAGCTGTTTCAACCGCTTCCCTGAGCCATCATGAGGTTCGAGGCCCGGCAGGCCCCGCTTGACCCGGCGGAAGAGTGCCGATAAGATAGTAACCAATTACTATCTATTGGACCGGGAAGCGATGGACATCAGAGCCAAGCCACGAAACTTGCCTGCGGACGAGCGCCGGGCTGTCACGGTCGAAGCGGTTATCGAACTGACGGCCGAGCAGAATCCTGGCGACATTACTACCGCGGCGATTGCGAAGCGAATGAATCTTACGCAGGGCGCGCTGTTCCGCCACTTTCCGAGCAAGGATGCGATCTGGCAGGCGGTCATGGAATGGGTCGCCGAGCGATTGCTGCAGAGGGTGGACCGGGCCATGCAAGGCGCGGCATCACCGCTACTGGCGCTGGAAGCGGTGTTCATGACCCATATCGAGTTTGTCGTTGCGCATCCCGGTGTGCCACGCCTGCTGTTCGGCGAGTTGCAGCGCGCTGACGACACCCCCGCCAAGCGCATGACCCGCACCCTGCTCGGCAGCTACAGGCAGCGCTTGAGCGGCCTGATCGAGGCGGGGAAAGCCGGCGGCGAAGTGGCGCGAGAGGTCGATACCGCGGCGGCTGTCGTGGCCTTCATCGGCAGCATTCAGGGTTTGGTCATGCAATCGTTGCTGAGTGGCAAGGTTAAACAAATGCGCGCCGACGCGCCGGGCGCCTTCGCCATCTACCGTCGGGGAATCAGGAGTCTCAAATGAAGTTCCAGCGTACCTTGAAATGGCTCGCCATCGCCGCTATCGCCTTTGGCGTCCTCACCGTGTTTAGCGGCGGCCGGGCATTGTTCGGCAGCGTCGAGGCGCGCGCCGGGCTCGGCAACATCGTGCCCTTCGTGCTCTGGTTCAACTTCGCGGCCGGCTTTGTTTATATCCTTGCCGGAGTGGCGCTGCTGCTGGCCAAACCTTGGGCCGCTGCGGTTGCGACGTTTCTCGCAGTGTCCACCGTTCTCGTCTTCCTGGCCTTTGGCGCGCACGTCGCCGGCGGCGGCGCCTTCGAAATACGCACCGTCGGCGCCCTCTCGCTGCGCTCGCTGTTCTGGATCGTGGTGGCGCTGGTGGCCCGCCGCGCGGGGGAAACGCCGGCAACCGGGAGCAGCGCGCGATGAGATTTGCCTTCAGCCGCCGTTCCGGTTTCATCCTCGCCGGCACAGCACTGGCGGCCGCCTTTGTCTGGGTTCTGGCGCGCAGCGGGCCGCTGGCTCCGGTACGGGTGACGGTGGCGCAAGTTGCGCGTGCCGACCTGGCGCCGCTGCTGTTCGGCATCGGCGTCGTCGAAGCGCGGCGCAGTTATCTGGTCGGCCCCACCACTGCCGCTCGCGTTCGGCAGGTGGCGGTGGATGTCGGCGACATGGTGCATGCCGGTCAGTTGCTGGCAGAGATGGATCCGGTCGACCTCGACCAGCGCCTTGCTTCCACCGCGGCCGCCGCCGCCCGGGCCAAGAGTGCAGTCGATACCGCGGCGGCGCAGCTTGCCGACAGCATCGCCCGGCGCGAAGTGGCCGCGGCCAATGCGCGCCGCTATGAAGAGCTGGGACAAAAAGGCTTTGTCAGTTCCAGCGTGACCGAAGGCAAGGCGCAGGAACTGAAATCCGCCGCGGCCCAGTTTGCCGGCGCCGAAAGCGCATTGGCCGGAGCGCGGCAGGATCTGGCCCGACTCAACGCCGAACGCGAAGGCGCGCAACAACAGCGTGCCAACCTGCGCCTGCTGGCGCCGGCTGACGGCCTGGTGACTGCGCGCGATGCCGAGCCGGGATCGACCGTTGTCGCCGGCCAGGCCGTGTTGCGCCTGGTTGCGGCCGACAGCCTGTGGGTCAGGCTGCGCCTCGATCAGAACCGTTCGGCCGGCCTGCAAGTCGGCCTCCCGGCGGAGATCGTGCTGCGCTCGCGGCCGGGCCAAGTGCTGGCCGGCAAAGTCGCCCGCATCGAAATGCTCAGCGACAGCGTGACCGAAGAGCGGATTGCGCAAGTGAGCTTCGACACGCCACCCAAGGATGTTTCGGTCGGCGAGATGAGCGAAATAACCCTGCGCTTGCCGAACACCAGGCAGGCGCTGGTGGTGCCCAACGCTGCGTTGCGCCTGCGTGGCGGCAAGACCGGGGTCTGGCTCCGGGCCAATGACGCACTGAGCTTCGTTGCGGTCAAGGCCGGAATCAGCGGCGCCGATGGCAGGGTGCAGATCCTCGAGGGACTCAAGGAAGGTGACGCGGTGATCGTGCATAGCGAGCGCGACCTCGCCGAGCAGAGCCGCATCCAGGTGGTCGCGGCGCTCGCCGGCGCGTGAGCTTGTCATGATCAGTCTGGCCGGCCGCGACATCCTGCATTCCTGGGGCAAATTCGTCCTCACCGGGATGGGCCTGGGCCTCCTGATCGGCGCTACGCTGACCATGGCCGGCGTCTATCGCGGCATGGTCGATGACGCCAAGGTTCTGCTCACCAGCAGCGGGGCCGACATCTGGGTGGTGCAGAAGGACACTCAGGGGCCGTATGCGGAAGCGTCGAGCATCAGGGATGATGCCTACCGCGGCGTGCTCGGCCTGCCCGGCGTGGCGCAGGCCGCCAGTGTGACCTACCTGACCATGCAGGTACGCCATGGCGCGCGCGACGAGCGCACCATGGTGGTCGGCTTCGAACCGGGGCAGCCCGGCGAGCCGCCGAATCTGCTGGCGGGGCGGCGCCTGTTGCGCGGCCATTTCGAGGCCATCGCCGACGTCAAGACCGGCTTCCGGCTGGGCGAGCGCATCAGCATCCGGCGCCACGACTATGAAGTGGTCGGCCTGACGCGGCGCATGGTGTCGACGGGCGGCGATCCGATGGTCTTCATTCCGCTCAAGGACGCCCAGGAAGCGCAATTCCTCAAGGACAACGACGCCATCATCAGCGAGCGCGCACGCACGGCGTCCAACCCCGCCCTGAATCGCCCCGGCGTGCCCGGCCTGCTCGACGCCGTAAATGCCGCGCAGACCGTCAACCACAGCGTCAATGCCGTGCTGGTGAGGGTCGCCGACGGCATTCCGGCCGAGCAGGTGGCGCAGGAAATCCGCCGCTGGAAGCACTTGCAGGCCTACACCCGCCAGCAGATGGAAGAGATCCTGATCGTAAAACTGGTCGCCACTTCGGCCAAACAGATCGGCATGTTCCTGGCGATCCTGACCATCGTCAGCGCGGCCATCGTGGCCTTCATCATCTACACCATGACGCTGGGCAAGATTCGCGAGATTGCGGTTTTGAAACTGATCGGCACCCGCAACCGGACCATTGCCGGGATGATCCTGCAGCAGGCCCTCGGGCTCGGCCTGATCGGCTTCGTGGTCGGCAAGATCTCCGCGACCTTGTGGGGCCCGGCATTTCCCAAGTATGTGTTGCTCGAGCCTGGCGATGCCGTGCGTGCGCTTGTCATCATCATGGTGGTCTGCGCGCTGGCCAGCACGCTGGCAATCCGCGCGGCGCTCAAGGTCGATCCGGCCACGGCGATCGGGGGCTGAGATGGACGAAGGGATCTGCATCGAAGGCCTCAGCAAGCGCTACGGCGAGGGCGACACCGCCGTCGATGCGCTGAAGGATGTGAACATGAGCATCGCTCCCGGCGAAGTGGTCGGCCTGGTCGGCCCCAGCGGCTCGGGCAAGACCACGCTGCTCAAGTGTCTCGGCGCGGTGATCGAACCGACCCGCGGCCGCATGACCCTGGGCGGCGAGGTGATCTACGACAGCGCACAGGGCGGCTGGAAGACCGCCGATCTGCGCGCGTTGCGGCGCGACCGGATCGGCTTCATTTTTCAGGCTCCGTATCTGATTCCCTTTCTCGACGTCACCGACAACGTGGCCCTGCTGCCGATGCTGGCGGGGCGTGCAAACGGGCCGTCGCGGGCGCGGGCACAGGAGTTGTTGCAGGCGCTCGATGTGGCGCATCGCGCCAAAGCGCAGCCGAGCGAACTTTCCGGCGGCGAGCAGCAGCGCGTTTCCATTGCCCGCGCGCTGGCCAACCAGCCGCCGGTGATTCTTGCCGACGAACCCACCGCGCCGCTCGACAGCGAGCGGGCGCTGGCCGTGATGCGCATCCTCAACCAGATGGCCAGTCAATTCCAGACCGCGATCATCGTCGTCACCCACGACGAGAAGATCATTCCGATCTTCAAACGCATTTACCACATCCGCGATGGACGGACGGAGGAAGAGGCGGGTGAAGGGAGGGGGATTGCGTGAGCCGGCAGAGCGGATCTTCGTAAAGGAAGCCACCATGAGCAAAGTGTTCAAGGTACTGGTGCTGTGCACCGGCAACTCGGCCCGCAGCATTCTTGGCGAGGCGCTGTTCAATCACCTCGGCGCCGGGCGCATCAAGGCGTACTCCGCGGGCAGCAAGCCCGCCGGCACGGTCAATCCGGTCGCGCTGGAGACACTGGCGCAGCACGGCGTTCCGGTGACGGATGCGCGCAGCAAATCCTGGGACGAATTCGCCGCGCGGTCAGCGCCGACTCTTGACTTCATCTTCACCGTCTGCGGCAATGCGGCCGAGGAAGCTTGTCCGGTCTGGCCCGGCCATCCCGCCACTGCGCACTGGGGCATTCCCGATCCGGCCCAGGTCGAGCCGCTGGCGGCGCGGCGGGAGGCCTTCGAAGAGGCTTATCATTCGCTCGAAAAGCGCATCCGTGCCTTTCTCGCCCTGCCGCTGGAAACCATGACGGCGCAAGAGTCGGTGCTGGCGGCACGGCGAATTCACACAGGAACCTGAGATGTCCGCCCAATGCGAAGTCGCTGCCAAGCGCGCCACCGCCGCGTCGATGAGTACTTTCGAGCGCTACCTGACGGTCTGGGTCTTCCTCTGCATCGTCGCCGGCATCGCCCTCGGGCAATGGCTGCCGGCCCTCTTCCAGATGCTGGAAAAACTCGAAGTGGCGCGGGTCAATCTGCCGGTCGGGCTGCTGATCTGGATCATGATCATCCCGATGCTGGTCAAGGTCGATTTCGGCGCGCTGCACGAAGTCAGAAACCACGTCAAAGGTATCGGCGTCACGCTGTTCGTGAACTGGCTGGTGAAACCTTTCTCGATGGCCTTCCTCGGCTGGCTGTTCATTCGACACCTGTTCGCGCCGATGCTGCCGGCCGGCCAGCTCGACAGCTACATCGCCGGCCTGATCCTGCTCGCCGCCGCGCCGTGCACGGCGATGGTTTTCGTCTGGAGCCGGCTGTCGAACGGCGATCCGCTGTTCACCCTTTCGCAAGTGGCATTGAACGACAGCATCATGATCGTCGCCTTCGCGCCGCTGGTGGCATTCCTGCTCGGCATCTCGGCCATCACCGTGCCGTGGGACACGCTGTTCACCTCGGTGCTGCTCTACATCGTGATTCCGGTGATCCTGGCCCAGCTCTGGCGCAAGTCGCTGCTCGCCATAGGACAGGAGCATTTCGACGCGACGATGGAAAAAATCGGGCCGTGGTCGATCAGCGCGCTACTGGCGACGCTGGTGCTGCTGTTCGCCTTCCAGGGCAAGGCCATCATCGAGCAGCCGCTGGTGATTGCGCTGCTGGCCGTGCCGATCCTGATCCAGGTCTTCTTCAATTCGGCGCTGGCCTACTGGCTCAATCGCGCGCTGGGCGAGAAGCACAATGTGGCGTGCCCCTCCGCCCTGATCGGCGCCAGCAACTTCTTCGAACTGGCCGTCGCCGCCGCCATCAGCCTGTTCGGTTTCGAATCCGGCGCGGCATTGGCGACCGTGGTCGGCGTGCTGATCGAGGTGCCGGTGATGCTGCTGGTGGTCAAGGTGGTGAATTCCAGCAAGGAGTGGTACGAGCGTGGCTGAAATCATTCTCGAATCGACGCTGACCTGTCCGCTGTGCGGGCACGTCAAAACCGAGACCATGCCCACCGACGCCTGCCAGTGGTTCTACGAGTGCGCAGGCTGCCACGCGCTGCTCAAGCCCAAGCCCGGCGACTGCTGCGTATTCTGTTCCTACGGCACGGTGCCCTGCCCGCCGATACAGGAAAGCGGGCGGGGACATTGCTGTTGAATCCCACGGGCATTGTTATTGACCGCCTGATTGCCGCATCGCCAGCGCCGACTCTCAAAGGAGCAAATCATGAGTGAGTCCCACCAGTTTTCCTTCACCTTGGAACAGCAGGAAGAGTTCGCCTTTCTGATCCGCTTCGACCAGGACATTCCACCGCTGCTCGCCGACGAGCCGCAACCTTTGGGCAAGGGTGCCGGCCCCAACCCTTCGCGCCTGCTCGCCGCGAGTATCGCCAATTGCCTTTCGGCCAGCCTGCTGTTCGCGCTGCGCAAGTTCAAGAACAATCCCGGCCCGATCGTCACGGTGGTCACCGCCCACATGGAGCGCAACGAAGAGAAGCGCCTGCGTGTCGGCAGCGTCGATGTCACGATCCAGGTCGATTCGCCGGCCGATGCTCTCGAGCATCTCGATCGCGTGCTCGACCAGTTCGAGGATTTCTGCGTCGTCACCCAGAGCGTGCGCAGCGGCTTCCCGGTCAACGTGACCGTGCGCGACGGCGACGGCAAGGTGCTCAAGCCGGTCTGAACGCTACCGCTTTACGCCCGCGGCGCGCAGATGCAGCGCCCCGTTCGCCCGCGACAAACTGCCATCGCGCTCCAGGGTCGCCAGCGCGCGGTACAGGGCTTCATGGCTCATGCCCAGTTCCGCCGCGAGATCCATCAACGCCCCCGGCGTAGCGTAGCGCCCGTCCGCAGCGCAACGCAGGCGCAGGAATTGCAGGACGCGCTGTGATGCCGAGCGGATCTGCTTGAGCTCGTAACGGCTGCGCAAACGCTGCAGGCTGTGCGCGAGATCCGCGCTGAAGCGCCACAGGCTTTCCGGATCGCCGCGCAGGGCCGTTGCCAGCGCCGCCTTCGGGTAGCGCCCGATCCGGCTTTCCGTCACGGCGACCGCATCGCAGTGATAGCGTTCGCTGAACAGCGACGCCTCGGCAAAGGTCTCGCCGGCACGCACCTGGTGCAGCGTGACCGCCGTGCCGTCCGGCGTCACGCGTTGCAGACGCACACTGCCGGCCAGCAACAGAAAAATGCCCCGACTGCGATCCCCCTGGCGAAATACCGTGGCGCCGGCTGCCACGGTTTGCAACTCGGCGGCGACACCGGCCAAGGCGGGGGCGGTCTCCGCCGATTTGGTATCGATCTGTTTCATATGATTGCAATCATAAGCGCTGCTACGCCGACCCGCTAGCATCTAGCACTGGGCGCGTTCCTGTGGGAACTCTTGAGAGGATTGCAGATGAAGAAAATCTTTGGTTTCGGCCAGACAGTCGAAGGCTACGCGGTGCCGGTGCTCAATGAGCGCGAAGTGCGAGCGAGCGCCGGCATATTGTTCTTCTTCGCCCTGGTGTCATTCCTGAACTCGTGGTTGATCGGCAATTTCCGCCTGACGAGAATCTTCGTGATTGCCTTCCTGATCGACTTCACCATCCGCATTTTCATCAATCCGAAGTATTCGCCGAGCATGATCCTCGGCCGACTCGCGGTGAAGAATCAAGTGCCCGAATGGTCCGGCGCGCCGCAGAAGCGCTTCGCCTGGGCCGTGGGCTGGACGCTGGCCGTGGTCATGTTCTACCTCATCGTGCTCAACAACGTGATCGGCCCGATCAACCTGATCGTCTGCGCCACCTGTCTCACGCTGATGTTCTTCGAGAGCGCCTTCGGCATCTGCCTGGCCTGCAAGATCTACAACGCCTTCTCGCGCGAGCAGGCGCAACATTGCCCCGGCGGCACTTGTGAAATTGGCGAAGTCTTTACCCCGCATGCCAGCCAGAAAGTCGGCGCTGGCGGGACGGCGATCGTCGTGATGTTTCTTGCGCTGATCGGCTTCGTCGGCCCGCATTGGTTCCCCGCCGCCGAGGCCGTCACGCCGACCGCTGAGGCGCCCGCGGCCGTGACGGCCGCTGGAGGCAAATGTACGCCGCCGGACTGGGCCGTGGCCATGGGCCATGCCGAAATGTGGAAGCTGCACAACAACTGCAAGTAAGGAAAGCACAATGCAAACCCGCAGACATTTCCTCGCCGCGCTTGCGGTATCCGTCCTGACCGTCACCGCCGGCCACGCCCTGGCCGCACCGCCGACGATGGAGATTCTTGCTATGCCCCACCCGCCGGTCAAAATGGCACTCGCGCCGTTGCGTGAATGGCTGGCGGCGCAGGGCACAAAGCTCAAGGTCGTCGAAACCGACATTGAAAGTGCGCAGGGCGCGAAGCGTCTCGCCGCGGTTGGGCTGAGTGGCCACGTCCCGATCGTGATCCTGATCGACGGCAGCTACCGCCATCGACGCAAGGACGGAAGCAGCGTCGAGTTCGTCAACTTTCCCGCGATCAAGGGCAGTCCGCCCGGCGCCCTCGGCAACTGGACCACGGCGGATGTGCAGGCAGCGCTGAACGAGCGCGTGAAATAGGACGCCGTACCGCCACTGCCAGCGCGGTGCGTCCCTGCGGGAACTCTCGACGCGATCAGTGCGTCGGCAGGCGCAGCGCCATGCCGCCGGTGCAGCGCACGGATTGCCGCGCGCAGTGGATCAAAACTCCAGCGCCTCCTTGATGGCGTCGATACCCGCCTTGGCGCACTTTTCGTCCTGGTCGCCGCCCGGCGCGCCGGAGACGCCGATGCCGCCGACAATGCTGCCGCCGCCCTCGATCAGCACGCCGCCGCCGACCATCACCACATGGGGCAGGTTACGGATGCCGCTCGCCGGCTTGCCCGCCTGTGTTTCCGCCGCCATCGCGGTGGTGTTGGTACGGAAGCTCACCGCCGTCCACGCCTTGCCGATGGCGGTTTTCGGTGTATGCGCGCCGGCGAAGCGGTCGCGCAGCATCACCTGCGCGAGCCCCGAGCGGTCCACCACCGCCACCGCGACCTGGAAGCCGCTGTCGCGGCACGACTTCAGCGCCGCCTGTGCGGCCTTGAGCGCCGTGTCCGGTGTCAGGGTGCGGGTGCTGTAGGTAGCCTCCTGCGCGATGGCAGTTCCGGAAGCCAGCGCGAGCGCCAGTACGGTGCGAAGAATCGTTTTGCTTGTCATGTTCCCCTCCTCAGCGAAAGTCACGATAGGAAATCTACCACTCCACTTCTGGCCACTGGCATCAGCCTCCCATTTTTTCATGATACGTCAGCAAGACACCGGGTTCCAGATCGCTGCAGGGATTGCGCCAGGCGGTGCTGCGCATAATCGCTTCGATCCGGATCCAGCGGCGCGCACTGAAACTCGAGCAAGCGCATTTTGACTTCATCGAAACTCGAGCAAACTCGTTTTGACTTCATCGAAACTCGAGCAAACTCGTTTTGACTTCATCGAAACTCGAGCAAACTCGTTTTGACTTCATCGAAACTCGAGCAAACTCGTTTTCATGCAGAATGCGTGCATGGCTTTCGACCGGTTCATCGCCCTGTGGCAGAACTACTCGCTCACCGAGTGGGCCGACGCCGAGGGCCGCTTCAACGACTTGCTCGGCGTCGATCAGCCGCGTCGCCGCCGTATCGCCAGCGCCGACTCTTCATGACCGCGACGAATACACCGAACGCCGCGCCGCGCATTCCGCCCGCCATTTGGGCGCTGGGTTTCGTCAGCTTGCTGATGGATGTTTCTTCCGAACTGATCCACAGCCTCCTGCCGGTGTTCATGTTCACCGCGCTCGGCATTTCCGCCTTCAGCATCGGCCTGATCGAGGGCGCGGCGGAGGCGACGGCGCTGATCGTCAAGGTCTTCTCCGGCGTGCTGTCCGACTGGTGGGGCAAGAGGAAGCCGCTGGCCCTGCTCGGCTACGGCCTCGGGGCGCTGTCCAAACCGCTGTTCGCGCTGGCCGGCGGTGCCGGGCTGGTGGTGGCCGCACGCCTGATCGACCGCGTCGGCAAGGGTATTCGCGGTGCGCCGCGTGACGCGCTGGTGGCCGATATCGCGCCACCCGAGGTACGCGGCGCGGCGTTCGGCCTGCGCCAGTCGCTCGACACCGTCGGCGCTTTTCTCGGCCCTCTGCTGGCGATGGGGTTGATGCTGCTGTGGGCAAACGATTTCCGTGCGGTGTTCTGGGTGGCGGTGATCCCGGCCTTTCTCGCCGTGGCGCTGCTGCTGTTCGGCGTCCGGGAACCGGAACGCAAAGCCGATGACAAGCGGGTCAATCCGATCCGGCGCGAGAATCTGCGCCGGCTGCCCGCCGCGTATTGGTGGGTGGTGGGCATCGGCGCGGTCTTCACCATGGCGCGCTTTTCCGAGGCCTTTCTGGTGCTGCGCGCCGCGCAGGGCGGCTTGCCGCTGGCGTTGACGCCGCTGGTGCTGATCGCGATGAACGTCGTCTATGCGGCCAGCGCCTATCCGCTGGGCAAACTGGCGGACTCGATGAGCCACGCCAGGCTGCTGGCGGCAGGGTTGGTGGTGCTGATCGCCGCCGATGCCGCGCTGGCTTATGACGGCCACTGGCTTGCGGCGTGGCTGGGCATCGTTCTCTGGGGCCTGCACATGGGCATGACGCAGGGCCTGCTCGCGGCGATGATCGCCGGCACCGCGCCGGCCGATTTGCGCGGCACGGCCTATGGCTTCTTCAACCTCGCCAGCGGTATCGCCTTGCTGGTCGCCAGCGCGTTGGCCGGGCTGCTCTGGGACAGCTTCGGCGCGGCGTTTACCTTCGTCGCCGGCGGCATCTTCAGCGCGGTCGCGCTGATTGCCATCGTTTGGCGCGAAGCGCGGCGACGGGGCTGAACTCCCCGTGCCGCCGGCGCCGACTTTCGGCATTGGCTTGTTTCAGGATTAAAATATTCTTACGCTGCCGGTTGCGCGCCGCTGCGGCAAACCCCAGCTTGACAGTTGCCTGCCGCAGGCGCTAACTTCGCGCCGTCAGTCCGAAGCGAATCACTCTCACCGCAGGAGAAATAACCATGGCACCACCCCCACTAGCCTCTCGCGAGGCGGTACGCGAAGAACGGTTCAACGATGTCTGGGCCAACGAACTGAACGATGCGTTTGCGGACATCGCGCGCTATTACGACCGTGCCAACGAAATCGCGGCGCTGGGTCTGTGGAGCACGTTTCTCAAGCGGTTCATGCGCTCCGTCGACATCAAGCCGCAACAAAAGGTGCTCGACGTCTGCGCCGGCACCAACGCCATCGGGATTGCGCTGCTCAAGCGCGAACCGACGCTGGACGTGCATGCCATGGATCGCAGCGCCGAGATGCAGACGGTGGGGGCGCAGAACGCCGCCGCGCTGGGCTTCCAGATCAAGAGCACGATCGGCGACGTGCACAAGCTGCCGTTTCCCGACAATCATTTCGACGTCGTCACGCTGCAGTTCGCCTCGCGCCACCTGCGGGTGCGCGAAGTGTTCACCGAGATTCTGCGCGTGCTCAAGCCCGGCGGCCACTTTCACCATTCCGACATGCTGCGCCCACGCAACGTGATCGTGAAGAACCTGTATTACGCCTACCTCAAGACCTGCCTGAATTTCACCAGCCTGATCGTCGGCAGCAGTCCCGCGGCGACCAAATTCAAGCAGTATTTCATCGACGCGCTGGACCTGTTCTACACCGCCGAAGAACTGTCGATCGTGCTGCGCGAGTTGGGTTACGTCGACGTGACCGTGGATACGGTGTTTTACGGCATGATCGGCTTCCACCGCGCCGTCAAGCCGTAGCTGAGCTGAGGGGGCTTCAGCCCTCAGCGATTTCCAGCCTGCGCATTTTTTCCCGGATGGCGCTCACGCAGGGGAGGTACGTCCTGGTCGAGGACGACCTGGTGCGGTGACGCCGACGCCAACCACCATCCGGTCCTGGATCGCGCGCAGCCGCTTGGACTGCATCGAGGGTGGCATTTCGCCGATCTGATCGAGGGACCATGAACCTCCCGCCGGCGGCCCAAATATCCGTATTAGAATGATGGGTATTGCTACGCCAAAACTTGGGCGCTGCGCCGACCAATTCATGACAACAAGGGAGAGGGAAGATGAGTATTCTCAGTTGGCTGAAAAACACGCTGGCGGGAGAATTGCCGACCAAGATGGAGTTTGCCGATCACGAGCAACATCTGCATGGGCTCGACATGAAGTCGGCGCTTGATGCTCATGCCGCCTGGAAAACCAGGCTCGAGGCGCAGATTCGCGGCGACGCCGGGGAGACGCTGAGCGTGGCGACGGTCGCTGCCGACAACAACTGCGCACTCGGGCACTGGATCCACGGCGACGGTCAGAGCCAGTTTGGCGAGTACCCCGAGTACGCTCAGTTGCGCAAGGTACACGCGGAGTTCCATCTGTGCGCCGGCGGCATCCTGAGCGATGCCCATGACGGCAATGCCGTCGCCGCGGACGCGTCGCTCAAGAAGCATTTCCGCCATCATTCCGACGCCGTGCAACTGGCCTTGGTGCGTCTTTACGCGAAGGGCCTGGAAAACGAAGGGAATTCGCCCGGCCAGCGCCACTGATCGCTCGACTGACTTCGATACCGCTCGATTAGCTTCATTTCTTCATGCTCGCCCTAGTTCATCCGCCCTATCCATCAGCGGAATGGGGCGGTGGACTGAGTCACGACAGGGTGAGCCAGCGCAATGCAACGCGCGCCCATTTGGCCTTGGACGTGACCGGTGACGGTGTCCTGGACTGGGATCTGGCGACCGGTGCGTTCTGGTTTTCACCCAGCTGGGCATCCATGCTCGGCTATGCCGAAAACGAAATCGGTGACAGTTTCGGAGAGTGGGATGAGCGCTTGCATCCGGACGATCGCGAACGCGTTCACCGACAATTGGCGATTCATCTTGCTGGTGACTCCCCGCTCTTTCGGGAGGAATGCCGCCTGCGCTGCAAGGACGGCTCGCACAAGTGGGTCGCAATGCGCATCAAGGCCGTGGAATTCGCGGCGGATGGCCGACCGCTGCGCCTGGTAGGAATCCAGACCGATGTTTCGGTGGGCAAGCATGCGGACCAATTGGCAGACGAAAATGCCGAGCGTTACCGGGTGTTGTGGGAGCAATTGCCCTTGCCGATGCTGACACATGTTGCGGGCGTTATTCGGCACATGAACCAGGAGTGCGTCACACTGCTGGGGGGCAAGGCCGCCGACGAGTTTTATGGCGCCTCGATTCTGCAGGTGATCCATCCGGACTATCAGGCGATAGCCATGGACCGCCTCCAGCGCCCCGTTCAGGGTGCGCAGAATGCCGAATCGATTGAACTCAAACTGATTCGCCGGGACGGCAGCGAGACATGGGTCGAAACTACCTGTCTCGCCATTCCCTGGGCGGGACAACAGGCGATCTGCCTGGTCGGCAAAGAGATCAACGACCGCAAGCGGGCAGAGGCGCAGGAGGAAAATCACCTGCGCGAGTTCGAATCCATCTATCTGTTGAGCAAGGCGGTAACTGCCGCCGATTCGCTCGATCAGGTCCTTGAAGCCGCAATGGATGCCTTCCTGACCGTCTTGAAAGCCGACCGTGTTTCAATCCGGCTGCTCGACTTCGATGCTCGCGTCCACTTCGAGTCATGTCGCGGTCTTTCGGATGACTACTGCCGGGCGACCGCTGGCAACTCGCCGTGGCTGTCGGACGAGTTTGATCCCCAGCCGGTCTTTGTCGAAGATATCGAAAGCGATGATCGGCTGGCCTGGTTCAGGCCGGCAGCCAAGGCGGAAGGTATCAGCGCAATAGGTTTTGTTCCGCTGCTGCGGCAAGGTCGGACGGTGGGCAAGTTCACGGTCCATTTTGACGCGCCGCGTCGCTTCTTCACCGCTGATATCCGTCTTGCCAAGACTATCGCTGCTCACGTCTCCTTTGCTGTTGAGCGCCAGTTGGCGGAAGAAACCTTGCATCAGAGCAAGGAATTGCTGCAAATGACCCTGCGCTGCGCACCCGATGCCGCCTTCATCTGTTCGCAAGACGGCCGCATCTCCTACGCCAACGACATGTTCGTCTCCATGCTGGGCCGCAGCCGCGAAGAATTGTACGAGGCGACCATATTCGATCTGTTCCCGCCGGACCGGCGCGAGCGTTATCGGCAGGAATTCAGGCTGGCCTTTTCCTCCAGTGATCGCCATGTCGAGGAAATCAGACTGCTCCGGAAAGACGGCAAGAAGATCCCTCTGGAATTGAACGCAGCGCTGCTGCCAAACGGCCAGGTCTATGGCGCCTGTCGCGATATTGCCGAACGCAAACGCATGGAAAGGGAACTGCGCATTGCCGCGACCGCTTTTGAAACGCAGGAAGGCATCCTCGTTACCGATGCCGACAACCTCATCCTCAACGTCAATCAGGCCTTTACCACCGTCACGGGTTACAGCGCTGAGGAGGTGTTGGGCAAGACTCCGGCCATATTGAACTCCGGCAGGCATGACGCTCAGTTTTACCAGGTCATGTGGGAACGCCTGACTCACGACAAGTTCTGGGAAGGGGAAATCTGGAACCGCCGAAAAGACGGTTCGGTATATCCGGAACGGTTGGCGATTACCGCGGTCACCGACAACGCAAACACGGTGATCAATTATGTTGCGACTTTCTCCGACATTACGCGGCAGAAGAGGTCCGAAGAGGAAATACACAATCTGGCATTTTTCGATCCCTTGACCAGCCTGCCCAACCGTCGCTTGCTGTTCGACCGGATACAGCAGTCCATGGCGGCCAGCGCGCGGCACGGGCAGCATGGAGCGGTCATCTTCATCGATCTGGATCATTTCAAGACGCTCAATGACACCAAAGGTCACGAGATGGGCGACCTGATGCTGATCGAAGTTGGGCAGCGCCTGCAACATTGCGTGCGTGATTTCGATACTGTGTCGCGGCTCGGCGGGGATGAGTTCGTCGTCCTTCTTGGAGCATTGCGCCGCGACGGGAACGAGGCCGCCAGCCAGGCGGCAAAAGTGGCGCAGACAATACGCACCACCCTCAGTCAGCCCTATCTGCTGCAAGGCCACGAATTTCATTACACCCCCAGCATCGGCGTTGCCATGTTCCGTGGTCGCGAAGAAAGCATCGACAACCTGATCAGGCATGCCGATATCGCCATGTATCAGGCCAAGTCGGCGGGGCGCAACGCGGTGCGATTTTTCGACGTTGCGATGCAGGCGGCACTGGAAACCCGCATGGATCTGGAGCAAGCGTTGCGCCAGGCCCTAAGCCAGCAACAATTCGAGCTGCATTTCCAGATACAAGTACATAATGCGCACGGCATCATAGGGGTCGAGGCGCTGCTGCGCTGGGCCCATCCGGAACGCGGCATGATGTTGCCGGCGGCATTCATTCCCTTGGCGGAAGAAACCGGCCTGATCCTGCCGATCGGCGAGTGGGTGCTACGTACCGCTTGTGCCCAGATCAAGGCGTGGTCGGAAAATCAGGCCACGCGCCAGTTGCATGTCGCGGTGAATGTCAGCCCCGTGCAATTCGCGCAGGCTGGTTTCGTCTCGCAAGTGCAACAGGTATTGGCCGAGTCAGGCATCGATCCTGCCTGTCTCAAACTCGAGCTGACCGAGAGCCTGCTGCTGGATAACGTCGATAGCGTTATCGGCAAGATGCATCAGCTCAAGGCGCTCGGTGTCAGCTTATCGATGGATGATTTCGGTACTGGCTTCTCGTCCCTATCGTATCTGAAGAGACTGCCCCTGGATCAGCTCAAGATCGACCAATCGTTTGTGCGCGACCTCGTGTCGGACGACAACGACAAAAACATCGTACAAGCGATCATCACCATGGGCGACGCGTTCGGTCTGAATATCATTGCCGAGGGTGTCGAAACAGTGGAACAGCGCACACAGCTGGCCTACAACGGATGTCATAGCTTTCAGGGCTATTTGTTTGGCAAACCGATGCCGATCGAGCAGATAGACGCGGTATTGGCGAGGCAGCAGCGTTCGCGGGCGGACCGATGCATGTTCGCAAACTGAATCTTATCCAAGGGGAGAGTTTGACATGGGACTGCTGGCCTGGTCTAAAAGCATCATGCACGGGGACGACAACGCGTTCTTGCCGGAGTCAGGGGCAGGGTTAGCGGAAGACAAGGAATCGGAACTGGCGGGTCTGGATTTCATGACCGCGGTTGACGCCCACATGAAATGGAAGATGCAGCTGGAAGGCTGCATCAACGGCACCAGCACGGAGCACCTGCAAGTCGACGTGGTTTGCAGGGACGATCAGTGCGAACTGGGCAAGTGGATCCACGACAGGGGTGCGGAAATGTTCGGCTTTTCCGAAACATTTTCCGACCTGAAGGCCCGCCATGCCGATTTTCATCGCTGTGCCGGCGGCGTGCTGGCGGCTGCACAGTCAGGCGACACGGCCGGCGCCCTCAAACTGCTTCACCGCGGCGATTACGTGCTGGAGTCGCAACGGATCAAGAAGCTCCTGGCCCGGATGTTCGTCATTGCTTCGGAAGGCGAGGCCATCGATGCCCACCTGCGTTGGAAGGCGCGGCTCAAGGACTACATCCAGGGCGTCGGCAAGGAGGATCTTAAGATCGACGTTGTTTCCCGCGACGATCAATGCACTCTCGGCCAATGGATCACTGGTATCGGCGGCGAGCGTTTCGGCCAGATGCCGGCTTTCTCGGCAGTCAGGTCATGCCACGCCCAGTTCCATCGGTGCGCCAAGGAGGTGCTGGTGGTCGCCCAGCAGGACAAGCGAAGAGCCCTGCAGATGCTGGAGGAGGGGGCCTACCCTGATGCCTCGAAACAGGTGGCGGAGGCCATTGCTGCCCTCTTCGAGGGGCAGAAAGCCGGATACTGAGTCACCTGCCAAACGCCGAGTATTCTGCAATTGCCTGACCCGGGTATTGCATGGAGCAGCGCGATCAGCTCGCCCAAGGCGGCGAGTCCGGCGCTGATGCAGGAACTTCCCGGAAACAGGCGGGAGGCCTTGAAAGCCGGCGGATGCGCCAGAACCGCGAATAAGATAAAGTAATGCAGGCATAGCGTGGGGCCGGGTCAAATTCTTTGCGCACTCATTGACATGAATCAAAGCAGAGAAGATTTTTCGTAGCAAGCTACAACGTCAAATTTTTCTACAACTCTTATCGGAGTCCAATGATGAAAACCAAAACCACTCTTCTGTTGACCGGGTCATTATTTTTCGCTCTGGCCGGCCTGACCCCGGTGCACGCAGCGGTCGATGAAGCTGCCGCCCAGGCTTTGGCCAAGAAGAATGACTGCTTCAAGTGCCATGCCGTCGACAAGAACAAGAAGGGCCCCTCCCTGAAGAAGATCGCGGCCAAGTACAAGGAAAAGAAACTTAGCGAGAAGGACGCCATAAAGCAAATGACCACCGGACCCAAGGTCAAGCTCGAGGACGGCACCGAAGAAGAGCACAAGATCATCGATACGAAGGATCCGAAAGAGCTGAGCAACCTGGCTCAATGGATTCTGTCGCGCTGATTCAGCACCACACACTGCCGAGGCCTGGTCACCGGGCCCCGGCAGTGTTTTGTTCTAAGCCGGCATTTGTGCAGGTGTCTGCGAGCCGGACAGACTTAGGCAGCATCTGAAAATCATGAGCCATCGGGAAATCAACACAATGCGTACCAACAAGTTTGCAGCCTGGATTGTGGCAGCAACGGTCTGCCTGGCCGGAACCTGGATCAGCGGCTCAGCCGCGGCGGCCGACACCAAGGACGCGGCACCTGTTTCGAGCAAGCTCGACAACGCTGTTTGCCAGACCTGCCACGATGGCAAGAAGGGCAAATTGGAGGCAACCGGCGCCGATGGCGCAAAGGTGCCGTTACATGAAATTTCAGGTGACAAGTATGGCAAGAGCGTGCATTCCTCTCTGCAGTGCGTCTCCTGCCACAAGGACATTACCGACGCGGTAAGCCCGCACAAGAAAGACTCGGCACAGAAGCCGGCGTGCGTTCAATGTCACCTCGACTTGTGGGAAGCCGCCAAGAAAGACAAGCTGACCCAGGAAAAATCCCGCCTGGGAATCGTGGTGCAGAACATCGAGGCCTACAAGAACTCTTTCCATGCCCGGCCGAACAAGGAAGACAAGACCCACGTCAATGCCACCTGCGACAACTGCCACGACGTGCATACCTTCAATGTGCCGCCGCGCGGCACGTCAAAGCGGGCTGACGAGTGGCGCCGGACAGTGCCCAACGTCTGCGGCGAAAAATGTCATAGCGACGAACTGGAGGAATACAACGGCTCGGTGCATGGCAAGGCGCTCAACGAAAAGAACAATCTGAAGGCGGCGGTGTGCATCGACTGCCACACCTCGCACGCGATCGGCAACACCTCGGCCAGCCCGGTCAAGTTGGCATTGACCGAAAAGTGCGGCGGCTGTCATGAAGACAACCTGAAAACCTACCGCGATACCTATCATGGCCAGGTCAATTCCCTGGGCTATGCCACTACCGCCAAGTGTTTCGACTGCCACGGCAGCCATGGCATCCAGAAGGCCGATGATCCCAACTCGAAAGTCAATCCCAAGAACCGGCTGAAGACCTGCAAGCAGTGCCACAACGACAAGAAGCCCGGCATGTTCGACGCCACCGCCGGCTTTGTCACTTTCAGTCCGCACGCCAATACGCATGACTTCGCAAAGTATCCGCAGATGTGGCTCACCTCGAAGTTCATGATCGCCTTGCTGATCGGCGTATTCACCTTCTTCTGGCTGCATTCCGGGCTGTGGTATTTCCGTGAATTGAAGCATCGCAAGGAGCGCGAAGCCTTCCCGCACATACGCGTCGGCGAGTTGCCGCCGGACGAGAAGTACTTCCGCCGCTTCGCGCTGGGCTGGCGCATCGCCCACCTGATCTTCGCCATGGCGACCATGACACTGGTGCTGACCGGCATGACGGCGCTGTTTGCCGAAACGACCTGGGCGCCGCTGATGGCGGAGTTCCTGGGCGGTGCCAAAGCGATCAACATCGTGCACCGGGTGGCGGCGGCGCTGTTCGTCCTCATCTTCGTCATCCACCTGATCTATGTGGTGCAGGATCTGCTGCGCAGCAAGACATTCCGCTGGTTCGGACCCGATTCCCTGATTCCGAACTGGAAGGACCTCGAGGACATGATCGGCATGTTCAAGTGGTTCCTCGACATGGGGCCGCGACCGCGCTTTGATCGCTGGACCTACTACGAGAAATTCGACTACTGGGCGGTGTTCTGGGGTGTCGCCATCATCGGCGGCAGCGGATTGAGCCTCGCCATCCCGCACATCACGGCGACTTTCCTGCCGGGTTGGGTGTTCAACGTCGCTACGGTGATCCACGGCGAGGAAGCCTTCCTGGCGGCCGTGTTCCTCTTCACGGTGCACTTCTTCAACAACCATTTCCGGCCCGACAAGCTGCCGCCGCCGGACATCGTGATGTTCACCGGCACCCAGCCTCTGGAAGAGTTCCGTCGCGAACACCCGGCTCAATATCAGCGGTTGGTGGATTCAGGTGAACTCGACAAGTACCTGGAAGATGCCCCCTCGGCACCGATGACGCTGGGTTCGAAAGTACTGGGCCTGACTTTGCTCGGAATCGGTCTGATGATCCTGATCCTGGTGATCATCGGCTTTGTTGGAGAATTCCACTGATGAAATGGCCGGGCCTTGCCCGGCCATTTTTGTTGCGTATGCTGGAGGTTGAGTTGATGTAGGATGCTTGGCGTAGTTTGCGCGGCTGGACTTTGCGTGCACTGGTTTTAAATGTGCTTGAACAGCACGATTACTTAAAATATTTTTTAGAGGAGTACCTGAATGAAGATTCTTGCGAGCTTGACCGTGGCCTGCGGCCTGATGACGGCTTCGTTTGCCTACGCGGCAGTGGATGCCGATGCAGCGCAGGCGCTGCTGAAAAAGAGCGACTGCTTCAAGTGCCACGCCATCGACAAGAAGAAGGACGGCACACCCTACAAGGAAGTGGCGAAGAAATACAAGGGCAAGGCAGATGCTGAAGACAAATTGACCAAGCACATCACCCTGGAGCCGATGGTCGAGATCGACGGCAAGAAGGAAAAGCACAAGGCGATCAAGAGCAAGGATCCCGCCGAGATCAAGAACGCTGTGCAGTGGATTCTGTCGCTGTAATAGTCTGACGGTTTGACAAAAATTGGCCGGGGATCCCGGTACTCCTGAGTGGGTACGGCCCCGGCTGCAATTTTTTGGCGCCGGATGTAGGCAAATCAGTGCGCTGATGAGTGTTTTTTGTGGAGGAAGGGCAAATGCTGCCTCGTAGAGTTCTTGGAAGCGTGCGCAAGTGGAGTAAGGGGAAGAAGGCCATCATTGTGCTTCTGGCCGGATTCGGCCTCAGCGTAGTGGTTCTGATCCTGACCGCCACGACGATCGTGTACACCAGCACGGAGGAGTTTTGCTCCACTACCTGCCACGAAATGACCACCAACGTGGCCATGGAGTACAAGGGCACGGTGCACGACAAGAACCGCACCGGGGTGCGCGCCGTCTGTCCCGATTGCCATATCCCGCACGCCCCGATCCCTCTGTATATCCGCAAGATGGGCGCGGTCCATGACCTCTGGGGGCACTTCATCTCGCACTCGATCGATACTCGCGAAAAATTCCTGTCCAAGCGCCAGGAGCTGGCCGAACGGGTGTGGATCTACATGAAAGAGAACGACTCGCGCGAATGTCGCGGCTGTCATACCGCGGCGAAGATGGATCCGGAAAGACAGTCGGAGAAAGCGCAGGCGCGTCACGCCAAGGCCAAGAAGGAGCGGCTGACCTGCATCGACTGCCACTTCGCCATTGCCCACACGGAGCCCGAAGGTGGCGTTGGTCCTCAGGAATTGGAAGTGGACAAGAGCCTGATATCCAAAGGGGCGATTTTTTAATGCACGCGTTATTGCGGCGGTTTCCACGCGGTTCCATCGGCGTTGAGCGTATTAGAGGAGAAGGGCCAGATGTCCAAAGTTCTTGATAAAGTCCGCAGTTGGGTTTCGGGTCCAGGATCGCTTGTTGTACTTGGGGTGGGCTTGGTCGTAGGCCTGATTTTCTTCGCCTCCGGCGCTGCATTCATGGTTTACGCCAACTCGGAGAACTTCTGCTCGAATGCGTGTCACGAGATGACCAGCACCGTTGCCGTGGAGTACAAGGGCTCCATCCACGACACCAATCGAAGCGGCGTGCGCGCTACCTGCAATGACTGTCATGTCCCCCATGGTTACATACCCAATTACATTGCCAAGTTGGGGCTGTTCTCGGACATTTGGGGCCACTTCGTCACGCACTCGATCGATACCAAGGAGAAATTCGAGGCAAAACGCTTCGAGCTGGCGAAGCGGGTGTGGGTCTATATGAAAGCCAACGACTCGCGCGAATGCCGGCATTGCCACACTACGACCAAGATGGATCCGGACAAGCAAACCGACAAGGCGAAGGCGCGGCATGAAAAGGCCCGCAACGAGGGTCTGACCTGCATCGACTGCCATTTCGCCATCTCCCACAAGGAACCTGATGGCCCCGGACCGCAAGAAATAAATGCCGCCAACGCGGCTGACGCGGCGAAGAAATGAGTCTGTGGCAGGCGTAAGGGAAACGGGGCTGGCAATCTGCCCCGAGTTTTCGTCTTACCGAAGCTGGATGATCGAAACGAAAGGAATTATCGTGCTAATTGACTGCTACGAATGCAAAGCCAAGGTAAGCGATTCAGCGGCTAGTTGTCCTCATTGCGGAGCCATACCCGCCGATCCGACCCAGTCGTTGCCGGTTGAGGTTGCTGACTTCGACATGAGATTCGGCTCGATGTTCTGGGTCCTCATCAAACTTTCATTTGCCGCGGTCCCTGCCGTCATTGTGATTTATACGGCCTGGACCATTATTGGCGGCGTGATGAACCCGTTGTTGCACATGTAGAAGTTCTGATCGTGGAAGGAGTCACTGTCCTGAAGGGAATGGTGCTGCCTGCTTTTGTCGGGTCCGGCGCGGCGAAGAAAAGCTGATCAAGCACATCCGCACCGGCTCAAGGCCAAGTTCGAAGAGCGGCGCCGAAGAACAGCATGGGATCTCGACGCAACCGATCTGATGGAGTTCAGGAGCCTTGCTCAGTGGATCCCCGCGCAATAGCCGAAGCCGGGTTTGTTGAGGGCGACCCAACCAGCGGGGCGCAGCAGGCAATATGAAAGTCCATGCAATTCACCGGCCGCTTCAGCACTTCGCAGTCTCCCCGTCAAAGCCGATTGCCGAGACTTCGGCGCCAACAGTTTTCTTGGGCACTGCGCTGCTTGCCGCTCGATCCGATAAATGCGTCCTCTAAGTCTCAGGGTCAGAGTCAGCCTGTATCTGTTCATCGCCCTATCGGTAGCGATGATTCTGTTCACAGTACTTATCCTGAAGCACCGGCAGGAAGACATGCAGGACGTGGTTTCCCAGCATGTCACGCAACTTTCGGATGTGGTGGTCGCGAGCACCCGGTATACGATGCTGGTGAACAAGCGCGACATTGCTGAAAAGATAATTGAGGACATAGGCAAGCAAAAGGGCATTGAGCGGGTCAGGGTGATCAGCGCTGACGGCACCATCATTCATTCAAACCACTCGCAGGAAATCGGATATTCGGTTCAGCAGGATGAGGAGCCCTGCGTTAATTGCCACCAGACCAGCAAACCCCTGCAACAGGTTCCCGACGAAAAGAGATGGAAGATTCATGAGAGCCCGGACGGGCATCGGGTTCTTGGCACCATGCGCGCGATTCGCAATGAGCGGTCGTGCTCATCGGCTTCGTGCCATGAACATCCTGCGAGCCAGTCTGTGCTCGGAATAGTGGACCTCGCCTATTCCCTCGACGAAATGGACCAGTCAATGAGGACACATGCCCTGCATGTGATCAGTATTTCGGTTGGCTTCATTCTGCTCTTTTCCATCAGCATCGGTCTTCTCCTCCAGCGCCTGATATACCTGCCCCTGAAAGACTTGAAGTCCGGTGCCGAAAAGGTGGCTTCCGGAAACCTTGACCCTGATATCCCGGTGCGCAACGATGATGAATTTGGCCACCTTGCCGGTTCCTTCAACGACATGACCAAGGCGCTAAATGAATCCAGGCAGGAGTTGCAGGAACTGGTACAAACCCTGGAACTGAAAGTCGAGGAAAGAACCCAGGAACTTCTTGTCGCAGAGGCCGAGATTGCGCAGGGCGAGAAGTTGGCCTCGGTCGGAGTGCTGGCCGCCGGCATAGCTCATGAATTGAATAATCCGCTGACCGGCGTGCTAACCTTTACTTCTTTGTTACGCAAGAAAATGCCGGACGGCAGCGAAGATGCGGAGGATCTGGACCTGGTCATCCGTGAGACCAGGCGGTGCGCCAGCATCATCAAGCGACTGCTCGATTTCGCGCGCGAGAAGGTTCCGACCAAGGGGTGGTTCGATCTGAAGCAAGTCATTGACGACACGGTGCGATTCACGGATCGGCCGGCATCTTTGAGGCATATCGAAATCAAAACTAATCTCGATCCGGAATTGCCTCTGGTGTGGGGCGACGCCGATCTGATCAAGCAAGTCATTTTGAATATTCTGGTCAACGCCCAGCAAGCCATCGAGGCCGAGGGAAACATTACTGTGGAAAGTCACCCTTACGTTGCCAAAGCGCCGGCCAAGCCCGGCGTCGAAGCCTTGCCGATGATCGAGATAGTCATCAAGGATACCGGTTGTGGCATTCCGGAGGCCAACCTGCAGCGGATCTTCGACCCATTTTTTACATCGAAAGAAGTTGGCAAAGGCACAGGACTAGGCTTGTCCGTCAGTTATGGCATCGTAAAAGCCCATGGCGGAAGGATCGAGGTAGAGAGCGTGGTCGGCAAGGGAAGCACTTTCCGCGTGCTGCTGCCGGTAACATCCCCGTTTGGTGACACCGAACAAAATGCAGGTGAGAGTAGCCAATGAGCGCCAGGATACTGATTGTTGACGACGAGGAAATTGTCATCCGGAGTTGTCTGCGCATACTCAGCGATAGCAGTTATGTGGTTGACTCCGCGCAGGACGGCTCCGAGGCATTGAGAAAAGTCGACGAGACCGATTACGACATCATTATTCTCGACATCATGATGCCCGGGATTGACGGCCTCGACGTGCTGCAGCAGGTGAAGGAGCGACACCCGGACGTTGATGTGATCATGGTGACCGGACTGTCCCAGATCCAGACTGCCGTAAAGGCCATGAAGCTGGGCGCTTTTGACTATCTGTCCAAGCCTTTCGATCCCGACGAGCTCAAGCATGTGGTGGATCGCGCGCTGGAAAGACGGCGCTTGCTGCAAGAAAACCGCGACCTCAAGAGCGAGGTTAACTCCAAATACAGCTTTGAAAACATCATCGGTGCCAGCCCGCCGATGCAAACCGTCTATCGCCTGATCGCGAAGTGCGCTCCGACCAACAGCACCGTCCTGATCACGGGAGAAAGCGGCACCGGCAAGGAAATGATTGCGCGCGCCATCCACTACAACAGTCTGCGCAAGGACCAGCCATTCGTCACCGTTGATTGCAATACGCTAAGCGAGAATCTGCTGGAGAGTGAGCTGTTCGGTCACACCAAGGGATCATTTACCGGCGCGGTAGCCAATAAGCGCGGGATGTTCGAAATCGCCAACCATGGCACGCTATTCCTCGACGAGTTCGGAAATATCCCGCTATCGACGCAGGCCAAGTTGCTCCGCGTCATCCAGGAAAGGGAATTCAGGGCAGTGGGGAGTACCAGCACCCAGAAGACCAATGTCAGACTCATTACCGCGACCAACAAGGATCTCAAGGCGCTGGTTGCCGAGGGGGCGTTCCGCGAGGATCTGTATTACCGCATCAACGTCTTCCCCATCCACTCGCCAGCCCTGAGGGAGCGCCGCGACGATATCCCGGCACTGGCCTTCCATTTCCTCAAGATTTTCTGCAATGAACTGGAAAAACCGGTGTCTGGAATCTCGGCCGGAGCGATGAGTCTGCTGATGAACTATGACTGGCCAGGCAACGTGCGTGAACTCGAAAACACCATGCATCGGGCGGCAATTCTCGCCTCTGACAACATCATCCGCCAGGCCCACCTGGCGAGCATCATCGATAGCTCGCCGCGAATGAATCTCGAAGTGCCAAGAACCAGCGAGGATCTCAAGCGCATCAAGAAGATTGCCAGAGAGAAGTCCGTTGAAGAAGTCGAGAAACTGTTCATTCAGGAGACGCTGAAGAGAAACGACTCGAACGTCACCCGAAGCGCTGAAGAAACCGGTATGCAACGCTCCAATTTTCAGGCGCTCATGAAGAAGTACAACATTCGGGTCCGGGACACCGAATACGATTCCGACGAATCGGAATCCACCTGACCGGATGCGGCACGGCGAGGCGCGCAACGCCTTGTCATAAGCCGCCTAGTTCGAGGCGGCGCCTTTCTTCGGCGCCTCGTCTTCGACTTCCTCATACCCCGTTATCATCGCCTTGAAATGCGCCCACGGCGTGTGGCTGAGGCTTGCCAGGTAAGGGTGTATGAAGATAAATCCCGTGAAGAATATGAAGAACAGCACGTGCACGGTATCCACGACACGCACTCCGCCGAACATCTCGACCATGGCCGCAAAGCGCGTGACATCCCACAACAGCACGCCCGTGAAAAACTGCACGGGCACCACCAGCATCATGATGATCTGGTAGGTCATGCTCTGCAAGGCATTGAACTTGTGATAGACGCTCACATGATGCGGATTGGGGTCGCCCCTGAAAATGCCGTACCCGTAGTACTGCATCTGGCGGAAGCTCGCGCGAAAGTATTTCGTTGGGCTTAGCTCAGGGTGATAGACCTTGATCTTGTCGGTGAATAGATAAAAGCCCAGCCACAGGAAGAAATTGGCGATCAGTACGAAGCCGACCCAGTTGTGAGCGACTACTGCCGTGCGAAACGGCACCAACTGGATCAGGTCGAGATACCTGATCTGCAGTCCGGTAGCGATTAACAGGATGAAACCGACGGCATTGGTCCAGTGCCAGATTCTGACCGGTAGCGGATTGATATATAGCTTTTGCATGGCTGGCTCCTGCTATTTCGAGGCATCGTCATCAGCGCGACGATCGTTTGGAAGCGCTTGACTGTTGGTCTGGGCAAGTTCGGCGATCCTCTCGGCTTCATGCTGCGCCCGAACTCTTCTGAACATCCATTTGATTGTCATGTGCGCCAGAGGCCCGCCGATACCCGCCAGCAGAACCAGGATCAGCGCGTAGTCCAGCAGCTTGATCCGGGTGCTGCCGATGGCATAGAAGCCGCGCACCGATTCGGTTGCCTGCAGGGAATTCAATACATCCTTCTGGACACCATGGCGCAGAGGTCTTCCATCCGGACTGGCGATGGTCAGCATCACGCTCTGAAAGGGCTCTGCGCCGGCCCGGTGACAGGTGTTGCAGTCCTTGATCGCCTTGGACTTCTCGGTTAGCTGGTGGGCCTCGACGCCCGAGCGCACTTCCAGACGACCGCGCAAGACGGTTTTTCCTTGACCGCCATCCTGGTTGAATTCCCGGAGCAGGCTCAACAGTGCCCGCTCATCCAGGCCCACATTTTGAAGGTCGGCACCGTCGGTCCGCTTTTCAAACAGGGGAACCCCGGACTTCTCCGAAATTTGACGCTTCGCCACGTTGTCATAGAGCCGGAGGTTGACCCGACGCTGCGCGCCCGGAACATGACAGACGGGACACGAGATTGCCTCGAAGTGCAACGCCGCGTTGGGCAGCCAGTCCTTGTGCTCGTTGACCGCCTCTTTATGGCATGACAGACAACTGTCCTTTATGCCGTCACCGAACGATGCCGCCTTTACGTCATGCGTCTTGTGGCAGTCAAAACAGATGGGAGCGGTCTTGCCTTTGGCAATTCGTTCCAGCCCGTGCACATCCTTGGAATAGGCCTTGAAGATGTCTTCGTGGCACTTCGCGCAAGGAGTCGACGCGATCGGCCCGACAATTTTGACGGAACGCAAGGTATGCGGATTGTGGCAATCCGCGCACAGCGGGGCGTCCTTCCTGCCTGCTTTGCTGCCTTCCTTGACCAGTGCTGCATGGAGGCTGTCTTCGTATTTCGCAAAGTTCTTCTTGTGGCACTCACGGCAACTCCCCTGCATGCTCAGGGAATACTCGCGTTTGCTCTTGATGACCGCCTTTTCCTTGCCGTGGGTCTTGGCGTCGATACCTGAGTGGCAGTCCTCACAATCGTTCTTGGTGTGCATCGACTCCACAAAGGCTTTGGTGGAGACGTGCAGGGAGAGCGTCTCCTGGTTCTCAAGCTTTTTCCCCATGCCTTCCTTGTCGTGACACTTGAGGCAGGCCTTGGTTTCTTTCGACAGGTCGCCATCTTCCGCACGAGTGGCCATTCCCGGGACTGAAAGAAGGAGCGCGGCCATGGTTGCCAGGATCAGGCTCCTTGAAGATGCGGGAGGAATCAGTTTGTCCAAGATCCAGGAACTTTTCATCGGAGTTTCCCTTAAATAACCCACCGTGCCTCGGGCCGCGCGCCATGGCCCTCGATCCTGCGACTCGAGCGGACTAACTCGACCGAACACCACCAAGCCATACAGCCGGCCCTGATGGTGTTATGGTCATTCTAGCAAGGTGCCTCTGCTGCGACGTGCGTGATCTTGCCGTTTGCATCATTCGACTTGCGTCTTCTTGATCAGCGCCCGCACTCCAAGCCAAGCCAGCATTGCAGTCCCGACGAAGGGAAGCGTGACTATGAAGGCCAGGCCGATGAAGGGAGCGGCGACCAGCGAGATGACCTTCGTCGCCGTGGCGTTCTTCTTGAGCGCCTTGACGCCCAGATAGGCCAACATGCCCAAACCGACGAAGGGAAGCATGACCGCATACAGCAAACCAATGAATGGAGCTGCCACAAACAGCGCGACCTTCTTCAGGTGGCTTTCCTCTTCGACGGGTTCCGGATGCGCCGCTTCGACAAGACCCGGGACAACAGCCGGCACCGCCTCGAGCAACGCTTGCCGGAGGCTGCCCTCGATCATTTCGGGAGACAGGGGCTTTTCCAGGAAGGAGGAAACGCCTGCCGCCTTGGCGCGTTCCTGATTTGCCGCAGAGCCGAAGCCGGTGACGATGACCACTGGTGTCCACGGGCGCTCGACCTTCAGCCGCTCGGCAAGCTCGATGCCGCTCATGCCGGGCATCTTGATGTCGGTGAAGACGACGTCGTATTCACCTTCCTGCACCTTGCTCAGAGCTTCCTGGGCATTCTCGGCGGTGACTACCACATAACCCTTTTGCGAAAGCACGCGGTTGAAACTCTTGCCGACCACGGGGTCGTCATCTACGACCAGAACTTTATGTTGTAAAGCGCTCATGACATTTCTCCTTGATAAACCGGGCTAAGTCAGCCAATCTGGCAGCTACCAGCCCTAAATTGATTCTTTGCCGTTTTGGTCGCTACCGGCTACCCCGCTGGGCTTGTTGATCGCACCGTAGCGCCCACCTCTTATGCAACATGGCACCGTTTGCCGCATTGATGACTTCGTCGGGGCCAACCGGCTTGGCGAGGTAGTCATAGGCACCCAGTGATACCGCTTTCTTGGCGGACTCGACCGCTGGATACCCGGTAATGACGATGACTTCGCTCTCAGGCCATTTTTCCTTGATCGTCTTGAGAACGGTCATGCCGTCCATTCCCGGCATACGCAGATCGAGCAACACGATATCGAACGGATGCCGTCCCATCACCTCCAACGCATCGTCACCATTCCATACCGCAGCCACGCTGCAGTGTTCTCCCGACAAGGTCCTGACATAACTGCGTCGAACGACTTCTTCATCATCTACGACCAGGACTGTGGCTTTCTCAATCATTTTGCCCACCTCTGATTTCCTTGTACTCAAGTTCCTCTTAGCAATCCTCGTGCCGATTTTTGGCCAAGCTAAAAAAGCTGTTTAATGTCAATAAGTTATAGGTCCTTATGTGGTGGCTCAGTGTGGCGTCCAGGCATCGAGCGAACCGGTCCAAGTACATTTCTTTTATGCATTTCAATGGAGGAGGCTCGCAGATGTTGTACTTAATCAGAGAGTTACGAAGTACAAACGGAAGCTTTAATATTGGCTGTGGGTAGCCGGAGCAGCGGACCCGCCTTGCGCGGCGCCGGTTTTCGGCCATTCAACCCAGCCGCGAGGCCGTTTATGCGGGGCCGGTCGAGGCCGCGCCGCAGCGCGCTGTCATGTCATTCCATAGCGCCGGCGGAGACAGCCCCGGAAGGCAATGCCGTCAGCATTGCCCGGGCAGTTTCAAGACAATTTCGTTGCTACTTGTGGATTAACTGATAGCCGGCGCCGGTGACGGTCTGAATGGGGGAGCGGCCATCGCCAAGCTTGCCCAGCTTTTTCCTCAGATTGCTGATGTGCATGTCGAGGCTGCGGTCGTATTGCCCGATTTCGCGACCGAGCACGCTAATGGCCAGCTCCGCCTTGCTGACCGCGTGGCCGGAGTAGTTGAACAGGGCTTCCAGCAGATTGAATTCCGTACTGGTCAGTTGCAGCGGCTTGCCGCGCCATGTAGCCCGGCGTTCTGCCGGAAAAATACTGAGACCCGCCGTATCGTTGCCGGACTTCCTCTCGATAGCCATTTGCCGCCGGGTACGGCGCAGGATGGAATGCAAGCGCGCCACCAACTCGCGCAGATTGCATGACTTGGACAGATAGTCGTCAGCACCGAGTTCAAGGCCGACAATGCGCTCGACGTCGTCGCTGCTGGCGGCCAGCATCACTACCGGCAGCTCTCCCTGCTGGCGAATGCGCCGCAGCACTTCGATCCCGCTCAATTCCGGCAGCATCACATCCAGTATGACAAGATCGTAGGCATCTTCCATCGCGTGGTGCAAACCCGTCTCGCCGTCGTATTTGACCGTGACGCTGAAACCATGACCGTGAAGATATTCGGCCAATGTCCGGCACAGCACGGGATCGCCGTCTACCAGCAATAGTTGTGGTACCTGCTCCAATAGAACCCCTCATCCGAAACGCGACATGGGCGATGGTATTGATCGCCTGGCGTGACCAAATTCGGCATGCTCCGCACGAACCCGGCCACTTGCCCTGTTGTATCGCAACAACTTTCAAAAATTTACACAAACGGCCAGCACAAAAGACAAAGTTATTCACTCAAGTTCTCACCGCACGGCTTCATTTACACCTGAAATTTATCTTGCGCTCGACCGTGCCGAACAATTATTTCATACTTAACATGCCATTAGAAAAGTTTCTGGATCCACGGGATATAGCGCCGCCGCGGACAATACCCATTAACCAGTAATGCCTACCGAAAATCCCGCACGGAAGTGATGTAAGCATTTGTAAGTGACAGTTACAAAGGTGCTCTGTCGGGGGTTGACCCGTGGCGCCCCGAAGCGCATCTTCGCGCCCTATTGCAGGGTTAAGATTCACTTAAGAAAGTACCCAAATGTGTAATTTCGAGGAGTTGACATGAAGCAGTGGAAGAAATTTATCGCGGTTTTTGCAGCAAGCATAGGGATGGGCCTTCTGTCCGCGACACCGGCGCTGGCCGCTGCCGATCCGAAACCGGCTGCAAGCGCCAAGGACATCGTCCTGCAGGGCGATGCCCAGTGCACCAGGTGCCACGACGAGGCCGACGGCCCGCAGCTCCTGGCGATTGGCAAGACCAAGCATGGCACCAACGCTGACAACCGCACCCCGAGTTGTACCAGTTGCCACGGCGAGAGCGCCAGCCACAAGGATTTCAAGGGTAGCGGCAAACCGCCGAAGCCCGCAATCACCTTCGGCAAGACTACGGCCAACCAGGCCAGTGAGCGCAGCGGCGCCTGTCTCACCTGCCACCAGAAGGATGCGACGCGCTCGCACTGGGCCGGCAGCACGCACGAAACGAAGGACGTGGCGTGCAGTTCATGCCACACGGTTCATGCCGCCAAGGACAAGGCGCGCGACAAGCGAACCCAGACCGAAGTCTGCTTCACCTGCCACAAGGAACAGCGCGCCCAGGTCAACCGGCCTTCACACCATCCGATCATGGAAGGCAAGGTCGCCTGCTCCGATTGCCACAATCCGCACGGCTCGGTGGCGCCGAAGCTGATGAAGCGCAACAGCACCAACGAGACCTGCTACCAGTGCCACATGGAGAAACGCGGCCCGTTCGTGCATAACCATGAGCCGGTCGGCGAAGATTGCTCGAATTGCCACAACCCGCATGGCACCACCGCGGAATTCCTGCTCAAGGCGCGAGTACCCTTCCTGTGTCACCAGTGCCATACGCCGCATGGAGGCTTCATACCGCAGCTGGTTGGCTCACAGACCCCCGCGATCCTGGCAGGGCAAGCAGTCAGCGGGCTTGGCAAGGGCACCACCAACGTTACCCAGGGCCGCGCCTGCATGAACTGCCATACCCAGGTGCATGGCAGCAACAATCCGGCCAACACCAACCCGACGCCGCAGTTCATGCTGCGCTGATATACGGAGATCAATGATGAAAACCTTTACGCAACAATTTGGCACCAGCCAAAAAATCATTGCCCTTGCTATCCTCGGCGTGTTCGGGTCGGCGCAAGCGGCGGACGACATGGCGCAATACACCAAGCCCGACAGTTCCATCACTGTCGGCGCCACCGCCGTTAGCGGGGACGACAAGGACAGGGCGATCAGCGGGCTGTACAACGGGATGCGCGACCACAACGGTTACCTGAATCTCGACGTCGATTACCTCAGGCGCAACGATGCGACGGGAACCTGGACGTCCGTGAAGGGCCGCAACCTCGGCCTCGATAACCGGGATCTCGGTGTCGCCATGCAAAAGCAGGGCGACTGGAAAGTTACCGGCGACTACAGCGAGTTGCACAGGCGCGATATGCGCAGCATCAACACCGCCGATACTGGCGTGGGCTCAGCAACGCCGACGATAGTGCGGCTGGCGACACCGGGCACCGGCAGCGACGTCAATCTGGAGCTCAAGCGCATCGGCCTCGGTCTGGGTGTCGAGAAGTGGTTCTCTCCGTCCTTTATGGTTGAGGCCAGTTTCAAGAACGAAGACAAGGATGGCGCACGGTTCTGGGGACGCGGTTACGACTGCGCGGGCTACGTTTGCTCGCAAGGTGCTCTCCCTGCTACCTCCGTCAAGAATGCGATCCTGATGATGGCGGAGCCGGTCAATTTCAACACCAAGCAGTTCGAACTCAAGCTCAATTTCAACGACGAGAAACTGAACCTGAGCGCCGGCTACTACGGCTCCTTCTTTACCAACGGGCAAAGCAACCTGACGGCCACCGTGCCGAACATCCTGAACAACGGGCTTGGCAATGCGGCTACGCTGTATGGCGCGGTACCTGGAACCGTCATCGCCGGCGGCGGCACGAGCCTGCAGAACGTGCTGCAACTGCCCATGGCACTGCCCCCGGACAACCAGGCGCACCAGTTCTCGATTGCCGGCAACTATGCCTTCACGCCGACCACCAAGGGGACCTTCAAGTACGCTTTCACCCGTGCCACGCAGGATCAGGACTTCGGCGCAATGGGACTGGCGAATGCACCGGCCGGCAGGAGCAATCTCGGCGGCCAGGTGGATAACACACTGTTCCAGTTCGGCCTGACGGCAAAGCCGATAGCGAAACTCTCCCTGCTGGCCAATGTGCGTTATGAGAAGAAAGACGACCAGACGCCGGACGCCGCGTACAACCTGGAGTCGCGTACCGCTACTCCGATTGCCGTGCCTCAATACACCAACGACCCCCAGAACGGCGTAGCGTCAGCCACGTGGGACAACAACCATGTGTCGAATACCAAGTTCGCCGCCAAATTCGAGGCAAGCTACCTGTTGCCGCAGAACGTCCGCGCGACCTTGGGTGTTGACCACAATACGGTCGAACGCATGGTTCCCAAAGTGGTGGCGGCGTCGGCGAATGAAGAACAACTCGCCGGTCTCGGACCCTTGCGCGAGAAAACCGAGGAGACCGGTTACCGACTGGAACTGCGGCGCGCCATTGCCGAAACGCTGACCGGCGCCATCGGATATTCGCAAAGCAAGCGCACCGGTTCTGACTGGAGTAGCTTGAGCACCCTCGATCCAATCCAGTTAAACGCAGTAATCGCCGATCCACTCGCGACGGCGGCGCAGAAAACCACTGCTAGAGCCAACCTGCTACTGGTGAATGCGTATTGTGGTGGGCGTTCATGTTATGGCCAGCAACTGTCTGAAGGCGCCATTTTGGGCCTGTCGAGAACTACGCTGTTCCCGAAGGAGATGACGAATCTCGACCGGGAAAAGTGGAAGCTTTCCGCAAACTGGACTCCGCTGGAGAAACTGTCGCTGCAGTTCAGTGTCGAGCAGGGCAAGGACAAGAATGGCGCCCTGACTGACGCCGTCCAGGGTGGCAGGGGCTATCGAGGTACCGATGTCGCCTTCTATAACATCGACGCCGACTACGCCGTGAACGACAACTGGAAGGTGAACGGCTACTATTCTTACGGCGAACAGGGCCAGCAGATCAATCACAGCGTCTACATGCTGGACTTGACCAACAAGAACAGTGCCTTCGGCTTGGGTCTGCTGGGCAAGGTGAGCGGCAAGCTTGAACTAGGCGCCAATCTGACCTACCTCAACGACGTCAGCAACTATGGCCTTTCAGCGCAAGATAATGCTGTCGTGCCTGCTACGGCGAACAATCTGGCCCAGGCCGCAATCGGCCTGCCGGACGTCACCTTCCGTCAGACCACCTTGAGTCTCTTCGGCAAGTACGCGCTGGACAAGAGTGCCGATATCCGCGTCAGCCTGGTGCACCAGCGTTCGATGCTGAAGGAATGGAGTTGGGCAAACAACGGCGTCCCATTCACCTATGCCGACAACACGACCGTTTCTCTGAAAGAGCAACAGAACGTGACGTACCTCGGTGCCGCGTACATCTACAAGTTCCAGTAATCCAGCGTCACCTTCCCTGCTTTGACGGGGGAACATCCAGGGCGGTACCTGCAACAGCAGGTTCCGCCCTGTTTTTTGTAGCGGTGTCCCAAGGCGGTCGGCATCCGGCGCTATCCGGCGCCGCCCGGTATTCGCTAGACTGCGAGCATGGACCAGCCGATTTTCCGGATTCCTCGCCTGCTGCGGGCGCTTGCCTTGCCGCTGCTCGCCGCCGTCTTACCGGCGCCAGCGCTGTGCGTGCCGTTGGGAGCTCTTGCCGCGGACGTTTCGTCGAATTCGCCACCGCATATCGCTGCCGCCGCCGACCTGCAGTTCGCCCTGCCGGAAATCGTCGCTGCCTTCGTTCGCAGCGGCGGCGCGCCGCTCAAGCTATCCTTCGGTTCCTCGGGCAATTTCGCGCGCCAGATCGTGCAGGGCGCGCCCTTCGAATTGTTCCTCGCCGCCGATGAGCGCTTTGTCGCGCAGGTGATTGCCGCGGGGCGCGCCGAGGGTGTCGGCGCGCATTACGCCACCGGCCGCCTCGCCCTGTTCCTGCCGCAGGGTTCGCCGATCCGGGCCGATCGCGATCTGGCCGACTTCGCCGCCGCGGTCCGCGACGGCCGCCTGCAACGGCTGGCGATGGCCAATCCGGAGCATGCGCCGTACGGTCGCGCCGCGCGCGAGGTGCTGGAGAGGCGCGGGCTGTGGCTGGCCGTGCAGGACAGGCTGGCGCTGGGCGACAATGCCGCGCAGGCCGCACAGTTCGCCGCCAGCGGTGCGGCGCAGGCCGGGCTGATTCCGCTTTCGCTGGCGCGTGCGCCCGAATTGGCGGCGCGCGGCTCCTTCGCCACCCTGCCGGAAAACTGGCACGGGCCGCTGCGCCAGACGCTGGTGCTGGTCAAGGGGGCCGGGCCCGTCGCGCGGGCCTTCGCCGAGTTCCTGCGCGGGCCGCAAGCGCGAGCGATTCTCGCCCGCAACGGCTTCGGTTTGCCTGCGCCCTGATGGACTGGTCCGCGCTCAGCCTCTCCCTGCAACTGGCGGTGATGACCGTGCTGCTGCTGCTGCCGCTGGCCGTGCTGCTGGCGCGGCCGCTGGCCTGGGTGAGCTTCCCCGGCAAGGGCCTGATCGACGCCCTGGTGACCCTGCCGCTGCTGCTGCCGCCGACCGTGCTGGGTTTCTACCTGCTCGGTGTCTTTGCGCCGCAGGGCGTGCTGGGACAAACGTGGCTGGCGCTGACCGGGCGCAGCCTGGTGTTTTCATTCGACGGCCTGCTCGCCGCATCGCTGCTGGTCAACATCCCTTTTGCGGTGCAGCCGGTGCAGCGTGCCTTCGAGGCGATTCCGCGCGAAGCCCGCGAGGCGGCGTGGTGTTGCGGGCTGTCGCCGTGGCGGACGCTGTGGCGGGTGGAACTGCCGCTGGCCTGGCCGGGGCTGGCCTCGGCCATGGTCCTGACCTTTGTCCATACGCTGGGCGAGTTTGGCGTGGTGCTGATGGTCGGCGGCAATCTCGACGGCGCGACGCGAACCTTGTCGATCGCCATCTACGACCGCGTGCAGGCGTTTGACGACAGCGGCGCGGCGCGCATGTCATTGCTGCTGGTGCTGATTGCCTTCGCCGCCGTCGGCAGCCTGCATTTCTTCACGCGCAAGGTGGGCCGCCGTGGCAACTGACGGCGGCCCGCTGGAAGTCGATCTGCGCCAGCAGACACCGATCCCGCTTGACTGCGCGTTCGACTGCGCGCCCGGCGAGCTGCTTGCGCTGGTGGGTCCTTCGGGCAGCGGCAAGACCACCGTGCTGCGCTGCATCGCCGGCCTCCATCGCGCGGCGCAGGGCGCGATCCGCAGCAACGGCGCGACGTGGTTCGACGAGCGGATCTGCCTGCCGCCGCAGCAACGCCGGGCCGGGTTCGTGTTCCAGAACTATTCGCTGCTGCCGCATCTTTCCGCACTCGACAACGTCATGCTTGCGCTCGGCGACGTGCCGCCTCGGGAACGCGCCGCGACGGCCCGCAACTGGCTGGCCAGGGTGCATCTGCAGGGGCTCGACGCGCGCCGTCCGGCGCAGTTGTCCGGCGGCCAGCAGCAGCGGGTGGCGCTCGCCCGCGCACTGGCGCGTGCTGCGTCCGGTCCGGCGGCGGCCGGCGGCGGCGTGCTGCTGATGGACGAGCCGTTTTCCGCCGTCGATCAGGTCACGCGCGGCAAGCTGCGCGCGGAACTGGCGCGGCTGCGACAGGAACTGGCCATTCCGATCGTGCTGGTGACGCATGACCTGGACGAGGCGCGGCAGCTTGCCGACCGCATGGTGGTCCTGCATCGCGGCAAGGCGCTGCAGACGGGCACGTCCGAGGATGTTCTGTTGCGGCCCTGCTCCCCGGCCGTGGCGCGCCTGGTCGGCCTGACCAACCTGTTTGCCGGCACGGTGGGCATCGACAGCGGCAGGCCTTGCCTGGAGTGGGCCGGCCGCCGTCTCGCCATCGCCGACTCTTGCGGCTGTGCGCCCGGCAGCGCGGTGAATTGGGTGATTCCGGCGGAAGGCGTGCTGTTGCATCGTCCCGATAGTCCGAGCCGTGGCGAGGCGGAAAATCCGGTGACGGGCACCATTACCGAGGCCTTGCGCATGGGCAGCTTCACGCAGCTGACGCTGAGCATTCCCGGCGAGGCACAACCGCTGGTGTTTCAGGCGTCCAGCCATACCGCCCAGCGCAACAAGCTCGGCCCCGGGCAGGCCGCAAGCGTCACGCTGCTGGCCGAGCGCATCCATTTAATGCCGGCGGAATAGTCTCCGCCGAGCACGTTCTACGCAGGCTCAGTTGGTGTCGTAGTAGTAGGCCTTGTTCGGCACTTCCGCGGCAGCGTTGTCCTTCATCGAGTCGAGCGTCTGCGGCGGCTTGTCCCACCAGAGTGCGCGCCCTTTTTTCTGTTCCTGCAACTCTTCGGGATGCTTTTCCATCCATTCGCGCATGAACTTGGTGTGTTCGGATTCGTAGAGGGCCATGAGATTTCCTTTTCTGGTGCCGGTGGTTGGGTCTGGGGTGCTAGTGCTGTTTTGGGTCGACGTAACGGGTGATGCGCACCACTTCGGGCACGCGTCGCAGGGCACGCAGGATGCGGGCGAGATGGCCGCGGTCTGTCACTTGCAGCGTAAAGAACAGGGTGGTGGCCTCGCCGCTGTCCTTGTCCATGCTGATATTGACGATGTTGGAGTCGGTTTCGGCGATCCCGGCGGCGATCCGGGCCAGTACGCCGCGCACGTTGCGGACCACGACGCGAATGCTGGCCTCGAACATGCCGGTGATGTCGGGTTCCCATTCGACGTCGATCCAGTCACCGCGCTCGCTGCGCAATTTCGCGATGGCCAGGCAATCGTGGGTGTGCACCACCATACCCTGACCCTTGCGGATGAGGCCGACAATCGGGTCACCGGGAATCGGCCGGCAGCAGGAGCCGAGTCTTATCGCGACGCCATCCGGGCCGCGAATCAGGATGGCTTGCCGCGCCCGACCCTCGGGCGCGGCGCCTGCTGTGTCCGGTTCGACGCCCTCCGCCAACCGCCGCGCAACGATCGCCGGCAGGCGCTTGCCGAGCCCGATGTCGGCCAGCACGGAGCGCTCGGAGCGGGCGCCTGATGCCCGCTTGAAGCGGTCCCATGCCTGTGCCGGCAACTTCGCCAAGGCCAGGCCGAGATCGCGCAAGGCGTGCGTCAGCAGACGTTCGCCGAGCGCGGCGGATTCGTCGTTCTGCTTCGTATTGAGAAAGTGGCGGATCTTGGTGCGCGCCCGCGCGCTTTTGACATAGCTGAGCCAGGCCGGATTGGGCGCGGCGTTTGGCGCGGTGACAATCTCGACGCGATCACCGTTGCGCAGTTCGGTGCGCAGGGGCATGGTCTCGAAATTGATCCGGCAGGCGACGCAGCGGTCGCCGATGTCGGTATGCACGGCATAGGCCAGATCAACGGGCGTCGAGCCACGCGGCAGGGCGAAGATCTTGCCTTTGGGACTGAAGACATAGACTTCGCTGGGGAACAGATCGACCTTGACGTTTTCGAGAAACTCGGAGGAATCGCCCGTGGTCGATTGCAGTTCGACCAGTGACTGCAGCCACTTGTGGGTCTTCTGCTGCAACTGGCCGAGCGCCGATTCATCCTTGTACAACCAGTGCGAGGCGACGCCGGATTCGGCGACATGGTGCATGTTGGCGTCGCGAATCTGGATTTCCACCGGGGTGCCGAACGGCCCGATCAGAGTCGTATGCAACGACTGGTAACCATTGGCCTTGGGGATCGCGATGTAGTCCTTGAACTTGCCCGGCACGGGCTGATACAGGGCATGCAGCGCGCCCAGCGCCAGGTAGCAGGTGGGGCGATCCTTGACCACGATGCGAAAACCGTAGATATCCAGCACCTGCGAAAAGCTCAGATGCTTGTCGCGCATCTTGCGATAGATGCCGTAGAGATGCTTCTCCCGGCCCTTGACGTCGGCATCGATGCCGGCGGCCGGCAGTGTCTTGCGGATCGCTTCGAGGATCTTGCTTACCACCTCGCGACGATTGCCGCGCGCGCCCTTCACGGCTTTCGCCAGGACGCGGTAGCGCAGCGGGTGGGCATGGCGGAAAGCCAGTTCCTGCAACTCGCGATAGAGCGCGTTGAGGCCCAGTCGGTTGGCGATCGGCGCGTAAATCTCGAGCGTCTCGCGTGCGATCCGCCGCCGTTTTTCGAGCCGCATGGCTTCGAGCGTCTGCATGTTGTGCAGCCGATCGGCGAGCTTGATCAGGATCACGCGTACATCACGTGCCATGGCCAGCAGCATCTTGCGGAAGTTTTCCGCCTGGGCTTCCTCGAAACTTTGATGTTCGATGCGGTCCAGCTTGGAGACGCCATCGACCAGCTCGGCCGCGACCTTGCCGAAGCGGTCGGCAATCTGTTCCTTGGTGATCGCCGTGTCTTCCATCACGTCGTGCAGCAAGGCGGCGCTCAGCGCGTGCGAATCGAGATGCCAGCCGGCCAGCGTTTCGGCCACGGCCAGCGGATGCGAGATGTAGGGCGCGCCGCTGATGCGCATCTGGCCGCGATGCGCGGCGGCCGCGAACACATAGGCGGCACCGACGCGGGTGATGTCCTCCGGCGTGAGATAGGTGGCGAGCCGGGCGTTGAGGCGTTCCAGGTCTTCGGCGAGATCGACCGGCGGGTGCATGTCCGCCGAAATCAGCGGCGACTCGTCAAGGGCACCCGGCACCACGCCGGGGTCCATGGACACAGTGGGAACCGCGGGGGATGGCGGGGGTGACCCGGCTGACATAAGCGGCGGCGCCGTCACGTTTCACCCCGTTCGCATGATTTCTACGGCTGGTTGCGGTTGAGGATTTCAACACCCACTTTGCCGCTGGCAATTTCACGCAGGGCAATTACGCACGGCTTGTCACGTCCCGGATCAACTTGCGGCGTGCTGCCCAGCGTGAGTTGGCGGGCACGATAGGTCGCCGCCAGGGTGAGCTGAAATCGGTTGGGAATGAGTTTGATGCAATCATCAATGGTGACACGGGCCATGGGGTTTAGTCCTGATCAAGAAAACGGAATACGTCGGGGTGGCGGGCGCGCTGACGCGGGAAACGCAGACGCGAAGCACGCACGGCGGCTTTGAGCTCGCCGAGCGCCATATCCAAGTCATTGTTGATTATAACAAAATCGAACTCACCTACGTGACGCATTTCACCAAAGGCGGCAGCCACCCGCCGCGCTATGACATCTTCACTATCCGCGCCGCGGTCGCGCAGTCGGCGTTCCAGTTCGGCAATCGATGGCGGCAGGACAAAAATGCTCACTGCCTCGGGAAACTGCCGTCGCATCTGCTGCGCTCCCTGCCAGTCGATCTCCAGCAGCATGTCGCGGCCTTCGCGCATGCCTTGCTCGAGCCAGGGGCGCGAGGTGCCGTAGAAATTGTCATGCACTTCAGCCCATTCGGCGAACTCGCCGCGATCGCGCATGGCCAGAAAGCGCTGCACGTCAATGAAATGATATTGACGGCCGTCCTGCTCGCCGGGACGCGGGGCGCGGGTGGTGAAGGAAATCGAGTGCATCACCTGCGGATCGTCGGCCAGCAGACGGCCCACCAGCGTGGTTTTTCCTGCGCCGGAGGGCGCCGAGATGATGAATAGGGTGCCGACGAGCATGGTCTTCAAAACTTGTTTTTGGTCAATTCTGTGTGAGGCCTACGTGTACTAGTATACGCGGCCCATGCTTCGATCCGCTCATCTTCTGCCCTTTCGCCATCGCGCCGCCTGGCTGCTTGCCTGCGGGCTGTTTGCCATGGTGATGCAGGCCTTTGGCGCGACCGGACTCGTGCGTCACGACTCCGCCGCTGGCGGGTTCTATGCGGAGATCTGCACCAGCAAGGGATTGAGCAAGATGGACCCGGCGCGGCAGCCCGGTAGCACCTCCCTTCCTGACAGCGCCCACCAAGACTGTTGCAAACTTTGCGCCGCCAGCGCGTCCCTGCTGGCTGTCGATGCCGTGCTCGCCGTGCCGCCAGCGCCGACTGTTACCAAGCTTTTTCCCGCATCCCGCTCCATACCTCCGACAGCCCTGGCATGGGTGTCGCACCCGCCACGCGGTCCTCCTCTCGTCTGACTCCAACGCATTGCACCGCATCTGCGGTGCAAATTTTCGCGCCGGAGCCGACGCGAGCGAATTGACGAGAAATGAGGAGCAGAACGATGCACGCAGTCATCGCAATACCCGTATCCGCGGCAGCGGCACCGCCGCCGCATTTGCGCAAGATCACGATGGGCGAGCGCATCTACGCCGCCGCTTCGGCAGGCGTTGCCTGGCGTGTTAGGCGGGGCGCCGTGCGTCTAGACCGCATCACCAGCGCAGGACGCAGCTTCGCCGGCCTCGCCTTGCAAGGCGATGTGATCGGCGCCGAAACTCTCCTGTTCGGGCAATACAGTTTCGAGGCGTGCGCTATCGGCGACTGCGAACTGGAGCCCTGGCTCACGGCGGAAAAGGCCCCTTCCGGCGAAAGCTTGCTGCAGACGCTGGCCGCCACTGAACGTCGGGCGGCCGATGCGCTGGCGCTGCGCGCCGGCGAGGCATTCGAGCGCGTCCGCCAGTTGTGCCTTCTGCTGGCGCGCGCCCGCGACGACGGCCGCTGGGAAATAGCGATTCCCGGCCTCAAGGACATGGCGGCGATCACCAATCTCACCGAAGCAACCGTTTCCCGTGCCATGAGCCGCCTGCGCCGGATGGGCATGTTGCAGCGCCAGGATCGCCGCCGCGCCCTCGTGTTCGTCCGTCCCGAAGTAGCCTGCGCCATCTAGCGTCAAGAATTTTCCCCCACCATTCCCAAGGAGCCACCATGAAACGCATCACTCTCGCCGCACTGATTTTCGCCGCTCTTCCCGTCATGGCCCAGGTCGCCGTCAAGGACCCCTGGGTGCGCGCCACCGTTCCGGCGATGAAGGCCACCGGAGCGTTCATGCAAATCACCTCAGCCCAGGACGCGCGCCTGGTTGAAGTCAAGTCCCCGGTCGCCGGCATCATCGAGATCCACGAGATGGCGATGGAGAAGAACGTCATGAAAATGCGCGCCCTGCCCGACGGCCTTGAGCTGCCGGCAGGCAAGGCGGTCGAACTCAAGTCCGGCGGTTATCACGTCATGCTGATGGATCTCAAGCAGCAGATGAAGGAAGGCGACACCGTGCCACTGACGCTGGTGGTCGAAGGCAAGGACAAGAAGCGCAGCACGATCGAGGTCAAGGCACCGGTAAAGCCGCTGGCCGCCCCCGGTCAGACGGAAGCCGGGCACAAGCACTCCCATTGATTGATCTGCAGCAACCGCGATGACGCCCGCCCGCCGCCCTGACCGCCTCACCGCATGGATCGCGATTCTCGCGATCCTCCTGGCGGCGCTCGCGCCGGGCGTGGCGCGTGCCTTGTCTGCGTCGCCGCAACAGGCGCTGCCGTGGACCGAGATCTGCACGCTGGGCGGCATCCAGCGTGCAGAGGGCGCTGCGCCGCTGCCCGGTTCGGGGCAGCACGAGGGCGCAATGCTCAAGCATTGCCTGTTCTGCCTGAATCACGCCAGCCACTTCGCACTGCCGCCCGCTCCGCTTGATGTCGTACCGGCGATCGACGCCAGCGCCGAGTCTTTTCCGTTTTCCTTCACCGCTCCATCCTCGCGCTTCATTCGCGCTGCGGCCCAGCCGCGCGCGCCGCCTGCCAACTCCTGATAGTCACGTCGCAGTCTGGCCCATGGCATCCGCCAGGGTCCCGCTTACGCCTATTTTTCAGGAGAGTTGCATGAACGCAGGAACCACCACGAAGTTCTTTCTCAAGCCCCTGGCGCTGCTGCTCGGCGTCGCACCCCTGGCAGTGTTTGGCCAGGAAACCAAGTTCACTCCGGTGGTCGTCACCGCGCCCCGGGCCGAGTCCGATGCGGCGTCGGTGCTCGACGCAACGGACCTCGCCGCGCGGCGCCCCGCCACCAGCGATACGGCCGCCCTGCTGCGGGACATTCCCGGCATCAGCCTCTACGGGGCGGGCGGCGTATCGAGCCTGCCGGCAATCCACGGTCTGGCCGATGATCGCCTGCGCATCAAGGTCGACGGCATGGACCTGATCGCTTCCTGTCCCAATCACATGAATTCGCCACTGTCATACATCGATCCGACTCGCGTCGGCAGCGTCAGGGTCTGGGCCGGCATCGCGCCGGTCAGCGTCGGCGGCGACAGCATCGGCGGCACCATCGTGGTCGACGCGCCGCCGCCCGAATTTGCCGCTGCCGGTGCGGGGCCGCTCTTCAAGGGCGAGTTTGGCGCCTTCTACCGCAGCAACGCCAACGCCAGGGGCGGCAATCTCGCCGCCACGTATGCCACGGACTCGCTCAACGTCACCTATGCCGTGGCGACCGCCAAGGCGGACGACTACAAGGCCGGCGGGGATTTCAAGACGGTTACGGCGACCGGCCGTCCGGGCGAATCCCTGGCCAGGGATGTCGTCGGTTCGACGGCCTACGACACGCGCAACCACACCCTGAGCATTGCCTTGAAGGGCGGCAAACACCTCGTCGAAGCCAGGTTCGGCTACCAGGACATTCCTTACGAGCTGTATCCGAACCAGCGCATGGACATGCTCGGCAATACCGCGCACCGATTCAACCTGCGCTACCTCGGTCAACTCGACTGGGGCACGCTCGAAGCGCGCGCCTATACCGAGAAGGTCGATCACTACATGGACTTCGGCAAGGACAAGCAGTTCGTCTATGGCGGCCCGCCTCCCGCAATAGTTGCTCCCGGCATGCCGATGTACACCGAGGGGAAAACCGAGGGCGCATTTGTCAAGGCGGACATCGAATTGACCCAGCAAGACCTGCTGCGCGTCGGCGGCGACTACCAGACATATCGGCTCAACGACTGGTGGCCGCCGTCCCCGTCGTCCCTTGCCGGAATGCAGAACCCGTTGGGCACGCCGGCCACCACGGGCGGTATGGCGCCCAATACGTTCTGGAACATCAACGGCGGCAAGCGCGACCGGCTGGGCTTTTTCGCCGAATGGGAAGCGAAGTGGCACTCGCAGTGGCAGACCTTGCTGGGCGTTCGCGCCGAACAAGTGAAGATGGATACGGGGGCCGTGCAGGGCTACAACGTGCCGATGTACGGAGCGGTAGCCGCGCGATTCAACGCACTCGACCGCAAGCGCACCGATAACAACCTCGACTTGACCGCGCTGGCCCGCAACACCCCCGATGCCAATCGCACCTACGAATTCGGCTACGCGCAGAAGACCCGCTCGCCAAACCTGTACGAGCGCTACTCCTGGTCGCTCAACGCGATGGCTCTGGAAATGAACAACTTTGTCGGCGACGGCAACGGCTATCTCGGCAATCCAGACCTGAAGCCCGAAGTGGCGCACAGCTTGAGCTTTACCGGCGACTGGCACAGCGCCGATCATGCTGCCGAATTCAAGGTGACGCCTTTCTACACGCGTGCCAGCAACTACATCGATGTCGTGCAGTGGAATCGCACCACCAACCTGGCGGCTGCGCCGCTGCTGACGCGGCAGTTCGTGGTCCTGAAATACATGAACCAAGCCGCGCGGCTCTACGGTGTCGATATTTCCGGCCGCATGCCGCTGGGCAAGACCGGATATGGCGACTGGGGCCTGAAGGGGTTGCTCAATTACACCAATGGCAGGAATCTCGATACTGGCGACGATCTGTTCAACATCATGCCCCTCAACGCCAAGCTCACGCTCACGCACAAGTTCGGCGGCTGGGACAACGCCATCGAAGTCGTCGGCGTCGAGGCGAAGGACAAGCTTGCCGACGCGCGCAACGAAATCAGGACGGCGGGCTACGGCCTCGTCAATCTGCGTGCCAGCTATTCGTGGCAGCAGGCGCGCATCGATTTCGGCGTCGAGAACCTGTTCGACAAGCTCTACTACCTGCCGCTCGGCGGCGCCTATACCGGGCAAGGTTCGACAATGACCCTCAATACCGCGACCATGCCCTGGGGTGTCGCCGTCGCCGGTCCCGGCCGCTCGCTCTATGCCGGCGTCAGCTTCAAGTTCTGAGCCTGCCGTGAGGGATGACGCCTTTCGGGCGCGACGCGTCAATGCCGCGGGGCTGGCGCTTGTGCTGGCCCTGCACGCGCTTGCCGCCGGCTGGTTGTGGAGCCAGCGCCCGATGCCGCCGACGGCGGAGGCGGCGGCTCTGTTCGTCGATTTCATCGCGCCGCCAGCGGTCGAGGCGAATGAGCGGCCGAAGCCGGCTCCGCGCAACAGGCGCGCGCCGGGAAAAATGGCGCCGCGGCTCCTGGCGGTCGAGGCCGCCACGACTTCGGCCGCGGAAATCGCCGCCCCGCCAGCGCCGACTCCCGTCGTCGCCGTTCCGGTCGAGCCCAAGCCAACCGGGCCGGTCACGCTGAACGCAGAGCTCGCGGTGTCCTGCACGGAACGTATGCCGCCGGCCTACCCGTCGCTGTCCCGCCGTTACAGCGAGGAGGGCACCGTGGCCTTGCGCGTCGAACTGGACGAACAAGGCCTGGTGGCGACGGCGCGGGTGGCGAGCGGCAGCGGCCACTCCCGCCTCGACTCGGCCGCCCTCACGGCGGTGCGCGCCTGGCGCTGTACTCCGGCACAGCGCGATGGCCAGCCGGTGCGCGCCGTCGCCCTGCAAGCCTTCCAATTCATCCTGCAAGGACACTGAACCATGGAATCCGCCGCATTGAACCATCTGGGCTTCGCCCATTTCCTCAGCCAGACCGACGGCGTCGGCAAGGCGGTACTCGGCACGCTTCTGCTGCTCTCGGTAGCGAGCTGGTACCTGATCGTCACCCGCGCGATTGCCAACACCCTGGCGCAAAAGCGCGCGGCGCTGTTCCTCGCCGATTTCTGGGACGCACCTTCATTACAGGACGCCAGCAGCGCGCTGGCGGCGCAGCCGGTCGACAATGCGTTCACTGAACTGGCGCAACAGGCCCTGCAGGCCGCCTGCGACAGCGAGGCGCACGCGCCCCATAGGCTGGCGGCCGCGGGCGGACTCGGCGAATTCCTGACACGCGTGCTGCGCAATGGCATCGACCAGGAGGCGGCGCGCGTCGAGCACGGCCTCACGGTGCTGGCTTCGGCCGGCTCGGCGGCGCCCTATGTCGGCCTGTTCGGCACGGTGTGGGGCATCTACCATGCGCTGGTACAGATCGGCCTGTCCGGCCAGGGCACTCTGGACAAGGTCGCCGGTCCGGTCGGCGAGGCGCTGATCATGACTGCGCTGGGCCTGGCGGTGGCGATTCCCGCGGTGCTGGCCTACAACGCCTTCAACCGCCGCAACCGCATGTGGCTGGCGCGGCTCGATGCCTTCGCCCACGACCTTTATGTATTGAGCACCGTCGGCTCGATCAGGTCCGCCGGTCCGCGCGCGGGAGACCTGCGATGACAATCGGCAGTTTCAATGGGCGCAGCCATCAAGCCCCGATGGCGGACATGAACGTGGTGCCGCTGGTGGACGTGATGCTGGTGTTGCTGGTGATCTTCATCGTCACCGCGCCGCTCTTGACGCACTCGGTCAAGATCGACCTGCCCAAGGCATCGAGCAGCGCCAACATCACCAAGCCCGAACACATCGAGTTCGGCATTCGCGAGGATGGTGAACTGTTCTGGAACGGCGAGAAGCTTGCTTCAAGCGATCTCGGGCCGCGCTTTGCCGCCGCAGCGCAGCAGCAGCCGCAACCCGAACTGCATATCCGCGCCGACCGCAATGCGCGCTACGAGAGCGTGGCCCTGACCATGAGCGCGGCGGCGAAGGCCGGATTGACGCGGATCGGCTTCGTCACCGACCCGGCACCTGCTTCCTGACGCTATTCCAGGTTTTGCACCTGTTCGCGCGACTGCTCGATCAGCAGTTTGAGTTCGAGCGCGATGGCGGTGACTTCGCCCGAGACCGACTTGGAGGACAGGGTATTGGCCTCGCGATTGAGTTCCTGCATCAGGAAATCCAGCCGTTTGCCCACCGCGCCGCCCTTCTTCAGGACGCGCTCGAGTTCGTCCAGGTGGGTGACGAGCCGGGCGATTTCCTCGGCGACGTCTATTTTGGCGGCAAAGACTCCCACTTCCTGGCGGATGCGCTCCTCGTCCAGGTTCGCCACGGCCTCGCGCAGTTTTGTCGCCAGGCGCTCGCGGTAGGCCGCCAGCGCTGCGGGCAACAGGGGTTCGACGGCGCGGACCTGCTCGCGCATGCGGGCGGCGCGGTCACGCAGCACGTCGGCCAGCTTGGCGCCTTCGCGTTCGCGGGTCGCAACAAAATCATCAAGCAGTCCGGCGAACAGGTCCTGCGCAACGGTCTGCAGCTGTTCCGTGGTGAGCGAATCGTCGCCCAGCACGCCGGGCCAGCGCAGCACTTCGGCCACCGACAGGGGCGCGGCCTGCGGCAGGACACTGCGCACGGCATCGTCGAGTTGGCCTAGTTCGGCCAGCAGTGCCGGATTGGGCGCCCGCTCGCGGGCCGCGGCGCCCTGCGCCGGTTGCGCCTGCAAATAGCCGCGACATTCGATTTTGCCGCGCCCGATACGTACGGTGATTTTTTCGCGCAGCGGCATTTCAAGGAAGCGCAGGTCTTCGCTGAGTCGAAAGCCGATGTCGAGGTAGCGCGAATTGACGCTCTTGATTTCGAGGTTCATCACTGCACTGCCGAGGTCGCGGCTGGCAGAGGCATATCCGGTCATGCTGTAGATCATGGTGTGGAGGGTCTCCGCTGCTGTCGCCCGGGCGCCGTAAGCAAAGCAGTTGTTTACAGTCGGCGGGTGAACAAGGAAAATCAGCGCAGTATATCAACCCGTCAGCGCTTCCCATATCCTTTGGTCTCCCAAAACAACCACGCCCTGCCACCCGGCTACGAACTAGAAGGCTATCGCATCGAGCGACAGCTTTCGGTCGGCGGCTTTTCGATCGTTTATCTCGCGCACGATGCGGCGGGGACGCCGGTGGCGATCAAGGAATACCTGCCCAATGCACTGGCGCTGCGCGGCGAAGGTCAAATCACGCCGACGATTCCGCCCGAATACCAGGCGGATTTCAATCACGGTCTGAAGTTGTTCTTCGAGGAGGGGCGCGCGCTCACCGGCCTCGATCATCCGAACGTGGTGCGCGTGCTGAATTTCTTCCGCGCCAACGAAACCGTCTATCTGGTGATGCGCTACGAAGTCGGCCGTACCTTGCGCGATCACATCCGTCAGCATCGCGGCAAGCTGGACGAGGCATTTCTGCGCAGCATGTTCAGCGGCGTGCTCGATGGCCTCGGTGAAGTGCACGGCTGCGGTCTGCTGCATCTGGACATCAAGCCGGCCAACATCTGGCTGCGTACCGACGGCAGCCCGGTGCTGCTCGACTTCGGCGCCGCGCGCTATGCCATGGATATCGGCCCGCCCGAACCACGGGCGATGTACACGCCGGGCTATGCGGCGCCCGAGCAGTATCACGGCAAGTTCACGCTGGGGCCGTGGACCGATATCTACGCGGTCGGCGCCTGCATGTACGCGGCCTTGGCCGGCTCCGCGCCGCAGGCGGCCGACGAGCGCATGGTCGATGATCAACTGCTGCCGGCGCGGCAACGCTGGGGTTCCGACTATTCGCCGCGCCTGCTGGCGACCATCGACGAATGCCTGCGCCTTGAGCCGACGCGGCGGCCGCAGCACGCCCGCGCCCTGCAGGCTTCCCTCAACGCCGATCAGCCAGGGGACAAGGCGCCGGGGACATGGCTGTCGCGCCTCGGTCTGCGTGGCTGGAAATGAACTACACCATTGCCCAGGAAAGTCGCATCGGCGGTCGCCAGATCAACCAGGATCGGGTTGCCTGGCTGTCCACCGCAGACGCCGTGCTGATGGTGGTGGCCGATGGTATGGGCGGCCATTTGCAAGGCGAAGTCGCGGCACAGATTGTCATCGATACCCTGACCGAGCGTTTTCGCGCCGAAGCGAAGACGCGCCTCGCCGATCCGGCGCGTTTTCTTGCCGCGACGCTGCAGCAGGCGCACGAGACCATCGTCCGCTACGCCACCGAGTGCCGCATCCCCTCTCACGCCGCGCCGCGCACCACCTGCATCGCTTGCGTGGTGCAGGACGGCAAGGCCGTCTGGGCGCATGCCGGCGATTCGCGCCTGTACCTGATCCACCGCCTGGCCGAAGGTCCGGCCCGTGTCGCCCAAACCCGCGATCACAGCATTGTCCAGCGCATGATCGACGCCGGCAGCCTCAGCCCTGCCGACGCTGCCACCCATCCGCTGCGCAACCGCGTCTTCAGCTGTCTGGGCGGTGATGAAGCGCCGCAGATCGAAGTTTCGGGCGCGATACCGCTGCACGATGGCGACCTGATCGCGCTGTGCACCGATGGCGCCTGGTCGCCTCTGGGCGAGACGCTGGTGACCGAGCTCGGGCGTGCGCCGGTCACTCGCACGGTGCCGCATCTGCTCGACGCCGCCGAGCAGGCGGCCGGTCCCGGGGCCGATAACCTGACCCTGATCGCAATGCGCTGGGAGGCACCCGCTGCGGTTGCCGAGGCCCCGACCTTCTGCGACACCTACATTGGCCAGGCGCCCCTCAGCGACGAGGAAATCGACCGCGCCATCACCGAGATACGTCGCCGCATTCCGCATAAAGCCAATGGAGCATCTTCATGACCCCCCCGCCGCAACGCATCGACCGCACAGCCACCCAGTTGCGCAGTCTCAAGATCACCCGCAACTACACTTGCCACGCGGAAGGCAGCGTGCTGGTCGAGTTCGGCGCCACCAAGGTGTTGTGTACCGCCAGCGTCGAGGAAACGGTACCTGCCTTTCTGCGCGGCAAGGGCGCCGGCTGGGTCACCGCCGAATACGGCATGCTGCCCCGTGCCACCAATACGCGCACGGCGCGCGAAGCGGCGAAGGGCAAACAGTCCGGCCGTACCCAGGAAATCCAGCGCCTGATCGGCCGCTCCCTGCGCGCGGTCACCGACATGGCGGCGCTCGGCGAACGCCAGATCACGCTCGATTGCGACGTGCTGCAGGCTGACGGCGGCACGCGCTGCGCGTCGATCACCGGCGCCTGTGTGGCCCTGCACGACGCCCTGTCCACGCTGGTCGCCGGCGGCAAGCTGGCCAGCCATCCGATGCGCGAACTGGTCGGCGCCGTCTCGGTCGGCATCGTCGACGGCATTCCGGTGCTCGATCTCGACTACGCAGAGGATTCGACCTGCGATACCGACATGAACGTGGTGATGACCGCCGGCGGCGGCATCATCGAAGTGCAGGGCACGGCGGAAGGCCCCCCCTTCTCGCGCGCGGAACTCGATACGCTGCTGGAGCTCGCCGCGGCCGGCATCGGCGACATCGTCAGGGCGCAGGAACTCGCGTTGACCCAATGAAAACCGGACTTCTTGCCACAGAGGACACAGAGAGCACAGAGAAAGACATCCGCATGGCAGGGATGGATTTCGCGCCCAGGCTCAATTTCCTGCTTTTCCCTCTGTGAACTCTGGGTCCTCTGTGGCTAATAGGTTCTAAGAATGAAGAAACTCGTCCTCGCTTCCGGCAACGCCGGCAAGCTGCGCGAATTCGGCCAACTGCTGGCGCCCTTCGATTTCGAAGTGCTGCCGCAGTCGGCGTTCAATGTGCCGGAAGCCGACGAACCGCATGTCACCTTCGTCGAGAACGCGATTGCCAAGGCGCGGCATGCCGCGAGGCTGACCGGCCTGCCGGCACTGGCCGACGATTCCGGGCTGTGCGTGCCTGCCCTGGGCGGTGCACCGGGCGTCTTTTCGGCGCGCTACGGCGGCGAACCGAAATCGGATGCGCGCAACAATGCGAAGTTGCTCGCCGATCTTTCCGGCATCAGCGATCGCCGCGCGCACTACGTCGCGGTGCTGGTGCTGATGCGCCATGCCGACGACCCGCAGCCGGTCGTCACCGAAGGCGAATGGCACGGCGAGATCATCGACACGCCGCGCGGCGCCGGCGGCTTCGGCTACGACCCCTACTTTCTGGTGCCGGACACCGGCCTCACCGCGGCCGAACTGCCGCACGAGGAAAAGAACCGCTGCTCGCATCGCGGCAAGGCCCTGGCGCAACTCATTGCGCGCCTGCGGCTGGGCATGTGATTCCGATCATCCCGATCGCCGCCGTTACCTGCCCGCGAAGCGGAATCCCAGGTACGCAGAGCGCGCCAGCGCCGTCCCACCAGGGGATACCGCTGCGCATAACTTCTGAAGGATCAGGCCTGGTGGCACCGCCGCCGCTGGCGCTGTATGTGCATTGGCCGTGGTGCGTCAAGAAGTGCCCCTACTGCGACTTCAATTCGCACGAGCGGCGTGGTGAGATCGACGATGCCGCCTATCTCGCCGCGCTGATTGCCGATCTCGAAGCCGCCTTGCCGCAGATCTGGAACCGGCCGGTGATCAGCGTCTTCATCGGCGGCGGCACGCCGAGCCTGATGCGTGCCGAAACTGCCGATGCGCTGCTCGCCGCGATCCGCATGCGCGTGCCGCTGCACCCGGGGGCCGAGATCACGCTCGAAGCCAACCCTGGCACGGCCGAGGCCGCGAAGTTTGCCGGCTTCCGCGCCGCCGGAGTGAATCGGCTTTCCATCGGCGTGCAGAGTTTCGACGACGCCAAGCTGGCGGCGCTGGGCCGCATCCACGATAGCGCCGAGGCGCGGCGCGCGATCGACATGGCGCTGCAGAACTTCGAGCGCGTCAATCTCGACCTGATGTACGCGCTGCCGCAGCAGACGCTGGCCGAAACCGAGCGCGACATCGCGACGGCGATCGGGGCTGGCGTCGGCCATATCTCCGCCTACCACCTGACGCTCGAACCGAATACGCCTTTCCACCACGCGCCGCCGCCGCTGCCCGACGACGATCTGGCGGCCGACATGCAGGAATTGGTCGAAGCCAGGCTTGCCGACGCAGGCTTCGCGCAGTACGAAACGTCCGCCTTTGCCCAACCCGGCCAGCGCTGCCAGCATAATTTGAATTACTGGACCTTCGGCGATTACCTCGGCATCGGCGCCGGCGCACACAGCAAGTTGTCGAGCCACGAGAGCATCTGGCGCGAGGCGCGCCACCGCAATCCGCGCGCCTATCTCGAAGGCGCGGCACGTAGTGATTTCATCAGCACCCGGCAGCCGGTCGCCCGCGCCGATCTGCCAGGCGAGTTCATGATGAATGCGTTGCGCCTGAACGAGGGCTTCCTGCCGCGCCTGTTCACCGAGCGCACCGGCCTGCCGCTCGCCGTGATCGAAGAGTCGGTGCTGGCGGCACGGCGCGACGGGATGCTGGAGACCGTGGACGGGCATATTCGTCCGACGCCGCGTGGACGGCGCTTCCTGAACCAACTGTTGGCCGGGTTCCTGGACTAGATCCTCGCGCAGAGGATCGCTTCAGTGTTCCTTGCCATCCACCCGGGCCTGCAGCAGGAAGGGAATCAGGCGCCAGGCCAGGATCGCAAAGGCGGCCAGCCAGCAGGAGGCGGCCAGCAGCAGCCAGAGGGCGTAGGCGGCGGGATAAAGCTGCGGCGCGACCACGCGCAGGACGAAGGCGGTGATCATGATCCACAGCACCCCCTTGTCGATCTTCTCGAAGACGACTTTTCTGCCCGTGTGCCCCTTGCCGATCCGGATCAGCATCGCCGGAATGATCAGGCCCATGACGCCCAGCGTGAAGATATGTACCGAGACCGAGCCGACCCAGGCCGGCGGCGCGGTGCGGTCGAGGAATTCGACCACCAGCTGCAGCACGATCGCGCCGTAGCCCAGGTACATGATGCCGAGATCGAGCCGCCGCATGGCCAGCTGCGGCTTCCAGAAGACCAATCTGCCGGCCAGCAGCAGCGCCAGCAGCAGCGAAATCCAGGCCGCCAGCGGCGGCGGCATGAAGCCGGCGCCGACCAGCGCCACGCCGAGCAGCTTGATCGTCCGATCCAGCGCCGCGTTGCGCAGGATGTCCACCTGGAAGACGCCCTTCATGAACTGGGTCAGGGTGCGCTCCAGCATGACCAGAAAGGCGACGCGGAAGAGGCCGGTGGCCATGACGATGCCGGCCTGGAAATGCTCGACGCTCAGCATCAGATGTTTGGCGATCAGGAAAGCCGGCAGGATCAGCAGGAAGAAATAGTTGTCGCGATAGTTGTCGTCCTTGCGGTAGCGAACCAGCGTCCACACGATCATGGCGACGATCGAGGCGAGGAACAGCGTGTTCGAGAACTCGAACAGAAAGGCCGGCCAGCGTCCGCCGAACCACATGCCCAGGCGCTCGAACAGCCAGGCTGCGACCAGGAAGATCAGCGCGGCGCCGTGATAGCCGCGGGTCTGCACCCAGTTCTTGGTCGAGGTCAGCAGGAAGCCGCCGAGCACGGCCCAGCCGAAACCGAAGAACATTTCGTGGGCATGCCACTGCACCGGGGCGAAGGTGGACCCGGGCGCGGGCAGGACGCCGAGGAAAATCAGGACCCAGAGCAGCGGCAGGCTGAGTCCCGTAAGGCAGGCGAGGGCGAAAAAAGGCCGGAAGCCGACCAGCCAGAAGGGATGTGCAGACAGTTTCATTCTCGGGCTAGGCGCCAATCTTGACGCAATTGCGGCCCGCCGCCTTGGCTTGATAGAGCGCCGCGTCGGCGCGCGCCAGCAGCGTGTCGACCGAGGCCTCGTCCGCGGAACTCGTCGCAGCTCCGATGCTGACCGTGCACCAGGGCTGCGCGCCGGCGCTCGCAACGTCGGCGCGAATCCTCTCGGCCACATTGCGGGCCTCTTCGAGCGAGGTCTCCGGCAGCAGCGCGACGAATTCCTCGCCACCAAAGCGGCCGAAGCGGTCCGGGCGCCGCAACAGGGCAGTGACGCGCGCGACGAAATCGATCAGCACGCGGTCGCCCGTCAGATGGCCATGGATGTCGTTGATCGTCTTGAAGTGATCCAGGTCCAGCATCAGCATCGACATCACGTGATCCTTGCGCTGGCAGCGCTCCAGTTCCTGCTCGCAGGCTTCGAGCAGGGCGCGACGTGTCAGCGCGCCGGTCAGCGAATCATGGCTGGCCAGATGCTCGAATTCGTAGCGCAGCCTGTCGGTCGCCATCAGCGCCACGCCGATGGTGACCATCAGCATGGAGAAGGTAAAGGTGGTGATGATGGCGGTCTGCGCCGGCGAGAGGGCGAACAGCGTGCCGTCGGCCGGCGTGTCGAGGGCGGAGACGAAGCGCAAGGCCTGGGCCCCGGCCTGGATCAGCAGCGCCGCGGCAGTCAGGGAAGTGGCAAAGCTGCGGGTGCCGTGGCGCAGCAGTAGTCGCGCATGGCTGGCCGAGAGTATGACAATGAGAGAGGAGGCCACCAGCACACGTATTCCGTAGTGCGGTTCGACATGGGCATACCAGGCCAGCACCAACACGGCGGCGAGGACCAGGCTGCTCCAGAGCCGGATCGATTGCGGCAGCCCGAAGAAGCGCTGGCTGCCGAGGTAGAGCAGCGACATGCCGCTGAGCAGGGCCAGGCTGGCGACGGTCATGGAGAAAAAATCCGGGATCGCACCGCGTGCGCTGAGCAGCAGGGTCGAAACAAAGATGATGGCCGGGGCCGCCGTCCATTCGGTCAGGCCCTTGATGGTCGGTGGAAAACTGCGGCGCAGGAAGAACAGCACCACCGACATCAGTGCGCCCATGAATCCGGTCAGGAAATAGATGGTGCGCGGGTCGAGACTCAGCATGATGCGGGCCTGCGGCGAAACACCACATCCCATACGCCGTGGCCCAGCTTCAAGCCGCGGCTTTCGAATTTCGTCTGCGGCCGGTAGGGCGGCCGCGGGGTGAAGCCACTTGCCATATTCACCAGCAGTGTTTCATTGGAGAGCACTTCCAGCATCTGAACAGCATACTCCTGCCAATCGGTCGCGCAATGCAGGTACCCCTCCGGCGCCAGCCGCGTTGCCAGCAGGCTGACGAACTCGGGCTGGATCAGGCGGCGCTTTTGCTGGCGCTTCTTCGGCCAGGGGTCGGGAAAGAAGATGTGGATCCCGGCAAGCGAGCCCGGCGCGATCATGTCGCGCACTACCTCCACCGCGTCATGCTGGATCAGGCGCAGGTTGGACAACTCGCGCGTGGTGATTTCCTTGAGCAGGCTGCCGACACCGGGCGTATGCACCTCGATGCCGAGGTAGTCGTTTTGCGGATGTGCGGCGGCAATGGTCGCCGTGGTTTCGCCCATGCCGCAGCCGATTTCGAGAATCCGCGGTGCGCTGCGCGCGAACACGGCGTCCAGATCGAGCGCGGCCGGCCGATAGGCGATGCCCCAGCGCGGCATGCCTTCCTCGTGGAAGCGCCGCTGGGCATCGGAGACGCGCCCCTGACGCAGGACGAAGCTGCGGATATGGCTGGCGCGACGCGCGGACGCCGCGGTGTCTTCGTCGTCGCTGTCGCTCATTCGCGGGGAGGGACAGGAGTCGGCGCCGGCGGTGCGGCGCTCCGGGGCGAGTCCCCTGGCGGGACGGCTGGAGTCGTCGCCTCATTGACCACCGCATCGAGCCCCTCCGTCAGCATCCGGTCGAGTTCGTAGCGTGGGCGGACGATCGCCGCCGGCAGACTGGCGCACGCCGCATGCAGGGTGATTTCCCCCAGTGCAGGCTCGATGCTGTTGGGGAGGTTCAAGGCGCGTGACAGATCGGGCCATTCCGCCTCGCCGGCGCGCGAGCCGAAATAATATCGGGCAAGGTCGTGCACGATGGTTTCGATGGTCTTGCCCTGCCTTGCATGCCAGGTGGCGTAGGCATCCTGTATCGGCATTGAATACTCGGGCAGATCGAGACAGGCCGCGGCCAACAGGGACAGCCCGTGCGCCAGGCCGAACAGGCGCTGCCGGATCAGTATCTCCGGCTGATCGACGGCATAGCCCTGGCGTCCGGGCATGGCCTCCAGCGCGGGTGGATTTGCTGGCGCAGCACCGCTCGGTGGCGCATCCTCGGCCTGCGCCGACCCGAGCAGCGCGGCACACAGGACGCCGACGAAAAGGCGCCTCACTTGCTGCCGGCGCCGATCAGGCCGCCGCCGGGCGAACTGGGCGTCGCCGCGTAATACTTCTTCGGCATGCGCCCGGCCCGATACGCCTCGCGGCCGGCCTCGACCGCCTTCTTCATCGCGCCGGCCATCAGCACCGGATCCTGCGCGCCGGCAATCGCGGTATTCATCAGCACGCCGTCGCAACCGAGTTCCATCGCAATCGCCGCATCCGACGCGGTGCCGACGCCGGCATCGACCAGCACCGGAACCTTGGCCTGCTCGATGATCAGCTTGAGGTTCCACGGATTGAGGATGCCCATGCCGGAGCCGATCAGCGAAGCCAGCGGCATCACGGCGACGCAGCCGATGTCTTCCAGCATGCGCGCCTGGATCGGATCGTCGGCGCAATACACCATCACCTGAAAGCCGTCCTTGACCAGCGTGGCGGCCGCCTTCAGGGTTTCCGGCATGTTGGGGAACAGCGTCTGCGGATCGCCGAGCACCTCGAGCTTGACCAGCGCGTGGCCGTCGAGCAGTTCGCGCGCCAGGCGCAGGGTGCGCACCGCGTCGTCGGCCGTGTAGCAGCCCGCCGTGTTCGGCAGGATGGTGAACTGCGCGGGCGGCAACACTTCCAGCAGCGAGGGTTGCCCCGGCTCCTGGCCGATGTTGGTGCGGCGGATGGCGACCGTGACAATCTCGGCACCCGAGGCATCGATGGCGGCGCGCGTCTGGGCGAAGTCCTTGTACTTGCCGGTGCCGACCAGCAGGCGCGAGCGATAGGTCTTGCCGGCGATGACGAGAGGATCTGGGTTCATGGGTAAGGAATCCTGAAGGAGCGTTCAACCGCCGCCGACGGCGACGACAATTTCGATGCGGTCGCCTGCGGCGAGCAGCGTTTCGGCATGCCGGCTCTTGGCCACGATCTCGCCGTTTCTTTCCACTGCGACGCGCTTGCCGGCGAGGTTACGCGCCTCGAGCAGAGCGGCCACGGTCATGGGGGCCGGCAACTCCTGCGGCTCGCCGTTGATGATGATGTCCATGAGTCAATTTTACTTCAGCAGGCGGCGCCGGATCAGTGTCAGGGCAATCCAGAAGGCAATCAGCGCCACCGCCAGCAGGGCCGCAAGGTGACCGGCAATGCCGGCGGGGATCTCGCCGAACAGCAACGGCCGCACCAGCGCCACGGCATGCGTCAGCGGCAGCCAGGCCGCCACCGCCTGCACCAGGGGCGGCAGTTGGTCGGGCGGGAAAAACACGCCACAGAGCAGCACCATGGGCGTGATGAACAGGGTGAAGTAGTACATGAAGAAATCGTAGGAGGGCGCCAGCGCGGTGACGATCAGGCCGAGCGCGGCGAAGGCCAGGCCGGTCAGAAAGATCACCGGCAGCGCCCACAAGGCCAGCGGCGAAGCGACGAAGCCGAGCAGGGTAATGACGACCAGGATGGCCACACCCGACAGCGTGGCCTTGGCCGCCGCCCAGAGCAGTTCGCCCGCCATCACGTCCTCCAGCGTGACCGGCGCATTCATGATCGCCTCCCAGGTGCGCTGCACATGCATGCGCGAGAAGGCCGAGTACAGCGCCTCGAACGAAGCGGCGTTCATGGTCGAGGCGCACACCGTGCCGCTGGCCAGAAAGGCGATGTAGGACACACCGTGGATCTGCGGCAGCAGCCCGCCCAGACCGTAGCCGAGGCCGAACAGGTAGATCATCGGATCGGCTAGATTGCCCAGCAGCGAGGGGATCGCCAGCTTTTTCCAGACCAGGAAATTGCGTCGCCAGACGGCGAAGGCGCGGCTGGAAAGTTGTGGCAGGGGAAGCAGTTGTGCGCTCACGGACATGCCCGCAAGGGTATTTCAGGATTCGGGTACGTTTTCCGGAAAGTTTCCGATGTGGCCGGTGCAATGATTCTCATGCGCCACTCTAGCAGGCTGGCAATGTCGTATCAACGCCGCGTGCCGCTCGAGAGTCGGCTCCGGCAGGACGGCGACCCTTGCCGCCATTACGATCTATCCCAAGGCCGCCGTCTGTGGTCTGCGCCGGCGTTGCCGAAAAGACTAAACTGTCGTCATAAGCTTATTGCTTTTCCGACTTGAATCCGCCAAGGAGCCATTATGCGCAGGGCCACGTTGATAGCTTCACTTCTGGGGGCTGCAAGTTTGAATACGGCCGTTGCCGTCGAGGCCGTCCAGCCCAAGAAGCGCACAACGCTTCCCGTAGTGACCTTTGAGCAGGTGCTCAAGAATATTGCATTCGAAATTACGGGCTGCAACAGGCTTCACGGCGTCATGACCAAGATCAAATCGGCAACGATGCGGGACAATCTGCTCGACATCAAGGGCGAAGTCAATCTGGCTTCCATCGACGCGTATCCAATGAAGGCGGCGCCGACAAAGGAGCAACTCAAGTCACTCATCGGGAAGGCGATCTGCGACCCCAACTGACGGGAGCGTTTTCCCATCGGGTGGAGGAATAGGGCCGGCGGCATCTTCATGCTCGCCGTCTTGCCGGCGCCGACTTTCGTGACACCGCGCCTGACCGGCGCAAATCAACGACCGTCGGCAGGTCTAAAAGCCTTCAATCGCGCAGTTCCCTGCCGGTAAGCTTGAGGAACACGTCTTCCAGGTTCGCCGGCCGGTGCAGGGTGCGCAGGGAGGGCCACGCGGCGAGATGGGCGAGCAGCGGCGCGGCATCTTCGACATAGCAGAAGGCGGTTTCGCCGCTGACTTCGACACGCCGCGAAAAAGCCTGCGCTTCGCTCCCGGCCCAGCCGGGCGCATCCTCGCCATAGACTTCGACCACCTGCGCCTCGATGTGGTCGTGGATCAGTTGGCGCGGTGGTCCTTCGGCGACCATCTTGCCGTCGTCGATGATGGCCAGGCGCTGGCAGAGGCGTTCGGCCTCGTCCATGAAGTGCGTCGTCAGCAGGATGGTCTTGCCCTGGGCCTGGAGGCGTTTCAGGCGCTCCCAGATGAGGTGGCGCGCCTGCGGGTCGAGCCCGGTGGTGGGTTCGTCGAGCAGCAGCAGTTCGGGGTCGTTGACTAGGGCGCGGGCCAGCGTCAGGCGCCGCTTCATGCCGCCGGACAGGATGCGAATATTGGCCTTTTCCTTGCCGGCGAGACCGGCGAAATCGAGCAGTTCGGCAACCTTGGGGCGGATTGCGGCATCCGCCATGCCGAAGTAGCGGCCATACACGATCAGGTTCTCGGCGGCGGTGAAGTCGGGATCGAGATTGTCGAATTGCGGCACCACGCCGATTTTCATGCGTGCTTCGCGGGCCCTTGCCGGCACCGGTTCGCCGACCAGCGTGATCGCGCCCGAATCGGGCGCCGTCAGCCCCAGGCAGCAGCGCAGGGTGGTGGTCTTACCGGCGCCGTTGGGGCCGAGCAGACCGTAGCACTCGCCGCGCTGCAATTCGAAGTTGAGCCCGGCGACGACTTCGCGTCCGTCATAGGACTTGCGCAGCCCGGAAACAATCAGGGGACTCATCGATCAGCTATCGCGCGGCGCTAGCGCCAAGCGCGATGGATGATGTCGCGGATCAGGTGCAGGCGGCGGTGGAAGAAATGGTCGGCGCCGGGCACGACGACAATCGGCAGTCCCAGCGGTTCGGCCCAGGCCAGGACGTTGTCGAGGCGCACGGTCTCGTCTGCCGAACCGTGGATCACCAGCGTGTCGGGTGGCACCGCTTCGGTTTCGTAGCGGCGCGTTCCTTCGACAAAGCCCGCGGCGGTGCCGACCAGGACCAGCCATTTGGCAGAATCGCCAGCCGTGGCGAGGCGCTGCGCCAGGCGCGTGGTGACATAGGCGCCAAAGGAAAATCCAGCCAGATAGACGGGCAGCGGCATGCCTGAATCAGTCGCCAGGGTGGCATACCGGGCGCGGGTCCAGGCGTGCAGCGCCAGCAGGTCTTCGGTCTCGGCATCGCCGTGGTCGTGTTCGCCTTCGGAGGCGCCGACGCCGCGAAAATTCGGCCGGAGGGTGATGCAGCCCCGCTCGCGGAAGGCGCGCGCCAGCGTGGTCACCACCTTGTTGTCGGCGGTGCCGCCGAACAGCGGATGCGGATGGGCAATCAGGGCGATGCCTTGCGGGTTCTCATGGCCCTCGACGAAAACCTCGATCTTGCCGTCCGGCCCGTCGACCAGGATGCGTTCGTGACGCGACACGGTTCAGTCTTTCAGATCTTCAGCCGTTCGACGATACGACCATGCACCAGATGCTGGTCGATGATTTCGTCGATATCTTCCTTGTCCACGTAGGTGTACCAGACCGCCTCGGGGTAGATGACCATGACCGGCCCTTCTTCGCAACGATCGAGGCAGCCGGCGGCATTGATGCGCACGCTGCCGGGCACCTTTTTGCCGAGCGCCTTGACCTTGTCCTTGGCGTAGGCGCGCATGTCGCCGGCGCCGTGATTGTTGCAGCAGGTTTCGCCCGTGGCGCGCTGGTTGGTGCAGAAGAACACATGCTGCGTGAAATGGCTCATGGGGCGGTGGTTTCTCGAAAAAGCGGGAAGGAAACGATTATAGAGGCGGCGGATATTTGACCGCGTTCTTGACGATCTTCTCGCGGGCCGCGGCGATCGGGTCGACGCCGAGCACGTCGGCCAGTTCGGTCAGGTAGATCAGCACATCGGCAATTTCATCGGCGACCTCGGCGCGCTTTTCCGGGGCCAGGTCCATGCTTTCCTCGGGCGTCGCCCACTGGAAATGCTCGACCAGTTCAGCCGCTTCGACGCTGAGGGCCATGACGAGATTCTTCGGCGTGTGGAAGCGATGCCAGTCGCGTGCGGTACAGAAGGCCCGCAGCGCATCGCGCAGGGTGGCAAGGTCAGTAATGGAGTGCATCGCTTCTTTCCGGACGGTAGATCATCAGCCAGGGCAGGGCAAGGAATGGCCACAGCGAACAGATCAGTCGCGTGAGGCCGTTGAAATTCAGGAACTGGCCCGGATTCCAGATGTGCAGCATGTTGAGCAGATAGGGATTCTCCGGGGCAACATTCACCATGACGGTGGCGAACAGCAGCGCGAGCGCCGCTACCGCGCGTTGCAGCGGAAAGACCAGGAAAGAGGCGCCCCACCACAACGCCAGCCCGATGCCAAGGCCGAGACTGTTGCCCGGGGTGATCCACGCCACGGCTGCCGCCGGCCCTATCAGCAGCGCATGCGCAAGGGTCTTGATCAGCAGGGCGGCCAGCAACAGGCCGCCGGTGAGCACGCGGGCCTGGCGGCGCAGCAGCAGTGTGGCGATCAAGCCCGCCGCCAGCAGACCGGAAGCAGCGATGGCGGTTTCGAGGCTGACAAAACGCTCCGCGAGGAAAGGCTGTACCGGCGGCAGGTCGAGCATCTGGCGCAGATTGCCGCTGCCAAAGAGCAGCGTTTCGGGCGACAACTGGGTCATCAGCCAGGCGGCGATCAGCATGACGCCGACGTCCACGCCATACGCGCGCATCATGATCCGCCGCCGCCAGCGCGCGAGGCGTCCGTCATCCAGCGCGCGCACGCCCCAGCGCGCACCGATCAGGCCTCCCAGCAGGGCGCCGGCCGCATTGCAGCCCAGATCCAGATTGGAGGGCACCCGACTGGGCAGGTAGTTCTGCAGCAGTTCCATGGTGAAGCTCAATCCACCGCCGAGCAAGGCGGCCACCAGCCACGCCGCTAGCGGCGCCAGGCGGCGGCGCAGTGCGGCCGTGCAGAAAAAGCCGAAAGGCAGGTAGGCGACGACATTGGTCGCCAGATCGAAGCCGGTCCAGTAACGCGGCCATGCGGCGCCGATAAAGGCGAGCGGATCGCCCCCGCTGTCGCGCCAGCCCGTCATCGGATACAAACTCGCATAGATGATCAGCAGCACATAGCCGCTGGTCAGGTAGAGGGTCAGATGGGTGCGTTCGCGGTTTGACACAGCCCTCGATTCTGCCGACTTCACCGCCGCGGGACAAGGCCGCAGCGAATTGCTTTGCTCTGGCGCTACCAGCGGCGCGCGAGGTTGCTCATGTAGTTGGGCGGAAAGGCATCGATCGCGATCAGGGTCTGCGTCAGGACCTGGCGAGCTGTCTCTACCGTCAGCGACAGGCAGAAGCTGCGGTCCTTCGGGCCGCCCGAGGTCAGGCCCACGAGGCGCCCTTCTGCATCTACCAGAGGCCCGCCGGAGACGCCCTGGTCGCAGTAGTTGGAGGAAACCAAGTAGGTCTGGCCGCCGCGATTGATGACGCCGAGTAGCGCGCCGGGCGAAAAGATCAGGCGACCGTCGGCGAAGCCGATGTTGAAGACGGGTGTTCCCTTGGCCAACTGACGGGCATCGCCCATGGCGGCCGGTTTGCCGTTGAGACCGGGAGCATGTACCACGCAGGCGTCCTCGGTGATGAGGAAGGCGGCCGCGGTGATCCGGGTCTTCTCCCTCGTGACGACGTTGATGGCGAACATCGGCCCCTTCAGCACGTTGGGCGCGACGACGTGGCAATTGGTCAGCAGTTTGTCGGGTTCGATCGCTACGCCGGTGCCGAAGCCGGCGCCGCCGATGACGAGATAGGTCGAGCCGGAGATCTTCATCAGGGTGTCCGCGTGCGGGGCTTCCGAGACCGGCTTCGGCAGGTTCTGCGGCTGCGCCGCCGGGGTCTTCTGCACCGAGGGGGGCACGGCCTCGCGGTCGGCTGCGAGGGGCAGCAGGGCGGCAATGTCCGCACTGACGACCGGGGGTTCCGCCATGCTCGTAGCAGCAGGCACGGCGGCAGGCGATGCCGGCAGGTCGGCAACGGGTTTTCCCGCCACGATATGGCGCCAGACTGGGTAGGCCGCGCCGACAATCAGCAGCAGGGCGAGCACCGGCCAGATCGAGCGCGCAGGTCTCGGCGCTTGCGCCGCCGCAGCCTGCCGGTCGCGCCTGCGGCGGTCATATGCCGCGCGCTGCCGCCTGTCGTTCAGTACATCGCGGGCATGCTGCAGGAAGGCGAGGCGATTGCGCCTTTCCTCGCTTTCCGGCTCCTGCTCCAGCGCCTGCCGGCGGGCCTCGAAAGCGCCTTGGATATCTTCTAGCGAGGCCTTGCTGGTGAGTCCGAGAAGTTCGTACAGGGACTGCTCTTCGGCCATAGCCTACGCTTTGCGCGGCGGCGCTTCCGCTTCGGGGGCAGGCAATTCCCCTGCGCAGGCCGACGTCAATGCCTGTGCTCCGGCTCGTGGTGGTGGATCGGGCCGATCCCCTCGTGGGCAACGCCGTGGGCCGCCGCCGCCTGGGCGTGGAGGCCGGAGCGGAGTTCGTCGTGGATATGCGGGTTGTGGTGCACGAGCTGCGGCATTAGGGACCCGACCACCATGCCGATGGCGCTGGCGATGAGGCCGGCGAGCTGGGCCGGCACGAAGGGATCGTCGGGGCCCGCGACCAGGATCGACAGCCAGACCGAGACGCCGAGAAAGATCGACACCAGCGCACCCTGGTTGGTGGCCCGCCGCCAATAGACGCCGCACAGCAGCGGGATGAAGGCGCTCACCAGGGTGACCTGGTAAGCGTTCTCCACCATCTTGAAAATGCTGGCCTTGGAATACATCGCGTAGAGGGTGACCAGAATGGTGAAGGTCAGGGTGACGACGCGCATCGTGCGCAGCAGCTTGCGGTCCGACATGTGGCTCATCATGGGCCTCAGGATGTTCTCGGTGAAGGTGACCGAGGGCGCCAGCAGGGTGGCCGAGGCGCAGCTCTTGATGGCCGAGAGGAGCGCGCCGAAGAACATTACCTGGGCGAACACCGGCACCTCGGGTCTCAGGATCAGGCGCGGCAGGATGAGTTGGGTATCCTTGGCATCGCCGGAAGCCATCAGTTCCGCAACCATCTGCGGATCGATCAGGGTGGCCGAATAGGCCAGGAACATCGGCACGAAGGCGAACAGGAAGTAGAGGCTGCCGCCCAGCACGGAGCCCCAGACGGCGATCTTTTCCGTCTTCGCCGACTGCACGCGCTGGAACACGTCCTGCTGCGGGATCGAGCCGAGCATCATGGTGATCCAGGCGGCGAAAAAGCCGATGACTTCCTTGAGGTCGAGGGCCGGCCAGAAGGAAAGCTTGCCCGACTGGGCTGCGTGCTCGACCACCGCACCGACGCCGCCGACCATGCCGGAGATCGAGCCGCCGATGTAGAGCATGCCGATGCAGATGATGACCATCTGCAGCAGATCGGTGATCGCCACCGCCCACATGCCGCCGAAAATCGTGTAAACGAGGATGGTGGCAGAGCCGATCCACATGCCGGCAACGACGGAGATGTCACCGCCCGAAACGATGTTGAAAACCAGGCCCAGGGCACTGATCTGGGCGCCGACCCAGCCCAGATAGGAGAGCACGATGGCCAGGGTGGTGAGCACCTCGACGCTGCGGCCGAAGCGCTTCTTGTAGAAGTCGCCGATGGTCAGCAGGTTCATTCGATAGAGCGGGGCGGCGAAGAACAGGCCCACCAGTATCAGGCACAGCGACGAGCCGAAGGGATCGGCGACCACGCCATGCAGGCCCTCCTTGAGGAAGGTGGCGGGAATGCCGAGCACCGTTTCGGAGCCGAACCAGGTGGCGAACACCGTGGCCGTGACCATGTAGAAGGGCAGGTGGCGTCCGGCGACGGCGAAGTCCTTGGTGTTGTGCACCCGCGTGGCGGCGTAGAGGCCGATGGCGACGGAGATGATCCAGTAGATGATGACGAACCAGAGCAGCATCGGAACTCCTTATCCTCCGATCACTATCGGAGCACGGCAAACGTCAATGCAGCAGCGGCCACAACCAGCGCCAGCCACAGCAGGTGGCGCAAGCTGCGCATTTCCGCGGCCAGGTTCTCCAGTTCGAGATTGGGCGCCGGCGACGCCGTGGCGCTAAGCGCTTGATGCACCAGCCGGGGCAAGGTCGGCAGCAACTTGGCCCAGTTCGAAGCCTCGCGCTTGATGTTGTTCTCCAGGGCCTGCCAGCCCAGTTGCTCTTTCATCCAGCGTTCCAGAAAGGGCAGGGCGGTCTGCCACAGATCGAGGTCGGGATCGAGATCGCGGCCGAGGCCCTCGATATTGAGCAGGGTCTTTTGCAGCAGCACCAGTTGCGGCTGTACTTCGACATTGAACTGGCGCGAGGTCTGGAACAGGCGCAGCAGGACGCGGCCGAGCGAGATTTCCTTCAGCGGCCGGTCGAAGAACGGCTCGCAGACGGAGCGGATAGCCGCCTCGAATTCATCGACGCGGGTGCCCTTGGGCGCCCAGCCGGATTCGATGTGCACTTCGGCGACGCGCTTGTAGTCGCGATGGAAGAAGGCGAGGAAATTCTGCGCCAGATAGTTCTTGTCCACATCCGACAGGGTGCCGACGATGCCGAAATCCAGCGCGATGTAGCAGCCCTTGCGCACGCCCTCAGTGACGACGAAGATGTTGCCGGGATGCATGTCGGCGTGAAAGAAGCCGTCGCGAAAGACCTGGGTGAAAAAAATCTCGACGCCAGCGCGGGCCAGACGCGGAATATCCACGCCTTTTTCACGCAAGGTGTCGACCTGCGAAATCGTCGTGCCATGCATGCGCTCCATGACCATCACGCTTTGCGTGCACCAGTCCCAATGCACTTCGGGCAGCATCAGCAGGTCAGAACCCTCGAAATTGCGCCGCAGCTGCGAGCAGTTGGCCGCCTCGCGCATCAGGTCCAGCTCGTAGTGCAGGTACTTGTCGAACTCGGCCACCACTTCGCGCGGCTTGAGCCGTCGGCCGTCGGCCCAGAGGGTTTCCAGCAGGCTGGCGGCGACCTGCAGCAGAGCGATGTCGTGCTCGATCACGGGTTGGATGCCAGGCCGCAGGATCTTCACCGCGACTTCGCGGCCGTCCGGGAGCACCGCAAAATGCACCTGCGCCACCGAGGCCGAGGCCACCGGTTCGCGGTCGAATTTGGCGAAGACCTGATCCACCGGCTTGCCGTAGGCCTTCTCCAGTTCGGCGATGGCCAGCTCCGATGAAAACGGCGGCACGCGATCCTGCAGCTTCGCCAGCTCGTCGGCGATATCCAGCGGCAGCAGGTCACGCCGGGTCGACAGCAACTGGCCAAACTTGACGAAAATCGGTCCCAGAGCTTCGAGCGCCTGCCGCAGGCGCACGGCGCGCGGCGCCGACAGATCGCGCCAGAACATCAGCCGCTGCGTCGCCTGGATGGCGCGCGCCCAGAAGCCGAGCTCGAGCTCGTGTTCGAGGATCAGACTGTCAAGCCCGTAGAGGTAGGCAACACGGGCGATACGGATCAGGCGGAAGATGCGCAAGGGGGGCTGGGGCGGAGAAGAAACGGGAAGTATAATTCACAGCTTACCGAAAGACCCTGCGTACTCTTGATATGGCTGTATCCAGCGCACCTACCCGCATCGCCTTCGATGTCCGTCAGCATTTGTCCGGCTTGCTACGCAGCGCACTCGCCAGCGTAGCGCCCGCACAGGGCCAAACCGAAATCATCCTCGAACGCCCCAAGCAGGCGAATCACGGCGACTTTGCCAGCAATCTGGCGATGCAGCTGGCGCGCGAGCTGAAAACCAATCCGCGCCAGATCGCCGAGCGCCTGGTGCGCGAATTGCCGTCCTCGCCCCATGTGACGAAAGTAGAAATTGCCGGCGCCGGCTTCATCAACTTCACCCTGACACCTGCAGCCAGGACGGCAGTGGTTGCCGCGGTGCTCGCCGCAGGACACGGCTTCGGCCGCGGTCCGGCGAGGTCCGGCAAGGCGGCACGTCGGCTGCAGGTCGAGTTCGTTTCCGCCAATCCTACCGGTCCGCTGCATGTCGGCCATGGTCGGGGTGCGGCGTATGGCGCCAGCCTGGCCTCGCTGCTGGCGTTCGCCGGCTATGACGTGACGCGCGAGTATTACGTCAATGACGCCGGCCGCCAGATGGACATCCTCGCCGTTTCCGCCTGGCTGCGCTATCTGGAACTGTTCGATGAAATCGTGCCCTTTCCGCCCAACGCCTATCAGGGCGGCTATGTGCGCGAGATGGCGGAACAGATCAAGCTGGCTCACGGCGACCGCTACGTGCATCCGGCCGAAGCCGTGCTGGCCTGCGTGCTCCCCGATGTAAGCAGCGACGAAGACCTCGAGGCCCGGCTCGACGGCCTGATCCTTGCCGGCAAGGATCTGCTGGGCGAGGACTGGTTGTACGTTCACGGCCATGTGCTGAACGAGCAACTGACGGATTGCCGCGCCGATCTCGAAGAGTTCGGCGTGCATTTCGATGTCTGGTTCTCCGAGCGCAGCCTCTACGACACGGGGATGGTGGCGCGGGCCGTGGCGGCACTGGAAAAATCCGGCCACATCTACCTGCAGGATGGCGCCAAGTGGTTCAACTCCAAGGCCTTCGGCGACGAGAAGGACCGTGTGGTCCAGCGTGACAATGGCCTTTACACTTACTTCGCATCCGATATTGCCTATCACCTGAACAAGTTCGAGCGCGGCTTCGACAAGGTGATTGACGTCTGGGGCGCCGATCATCACGGCTACATTTCGCGGGTCAAGGGGGCACTGAGCGCCTCGGGGGCCGATGCCGACCGGCTGGATGTGACGCTGGTGCAGTTTGTCAGCCTGTTCCGCGACGGCCACAAGGTCTCGATGTCCACCCGCTCCGGCGAGTATGTGACGCTGCGCCAGTTGCGCGAGGAAGTCGGCAATGACGCCTGCCGCTTCTTCTACATGTTGCGAAAATGCGATCAGGCGCTGGATTTCGACCTCGATCTGGCGAAGTCGGAGAGCAATGACAACCCGGTGTACTACGTGCAGTACGCCCATGCCCGAATCTGCTCGGTGCTGGCGCAGTGGGACGGTGATCAGGCGGCGCTGGCTCAGACCGATCTGGCGCCACTGCTGCATGAGCGCGAATTTGCACTGTGCGCGCGGCTGGCCGAGTTCCCCGAGCTGATCCAGCAGGCGGCGCGCGACTATGCGCCGCACGCGCTGGCTTTTTACCTCAAGGATCTGGCCGGCGATTTTCATAGCTGGTACAACGCCGAGCGGCTGCTGGTCGACGATCAGCCGACCCGCCTGGCGCGCCTGGCGCTGGCCCTGGCAACGCGGCAGGTGCTGCAAAATGGTCTTTCCCTGCTGGGGGTTTCACAACCGGTGAGCATGTGACATGAGCAAATTTGACAGGACCAGCGACAAAACCTCGCGGGCGGCGTCGAACGGACGGGGGCCGCAGAAGAACAGCAGCGGCGGAACGCTGCTCGGCATCTTCATTGGCCTCGTCGTCGGCGTATCGATCGCTTTCGGCGTGGTCTGGTATCTCAACAAGTCGCCGTCGCCGTTCCAGAACAAATACGAAGGCGCACCCAAGACCGAGAAGGACAAGCCCGCGATCGGCGCCAGTGGCGCCCAAACGCCCGCCCCGCTGCCGGGCAAACCCGGCGACAAGCCCGCCGAGCACCAGCGTTTCGAGTTCTACGGCATTCTCGAAGGCAACAAGCAGCCCAGCACGCCCGGTGCTGCCGCGCCGGCTGCGGCGTCGCCCGGGGTTCCCGCTACACCCGGGGTCGAGGTGAAACCGGCGCCCAGCAAAATCTTTTATCTTCAGGTGGGCGCTTTTCAAAAGGCGGCTGATGCCGACAATCTCAAGGCCAAGCTGGCGCTCACCGGGCTGGAAGCCAGCGTGCAGGAGGTCAGCGTTCCAGAGAAGGGCACCATGCATCGGGTGCGCGTCGGCCCCTTCCGCGACCCCGAGGAAATGAACCGGGCGCGCACCCTGCTGTCCCAAAGCGGAGTGCAGGGCACGGTCATCAAACAGAAGGAATAGGAGGCGGCGATGAGGGCATGGCGTGGATTTCTGGCGACAGTTCTGGCAACGATTGGCTTGTGCCTGGCGCTTGGTGCAGGTGCGGCGGAACTGAAGGAAGGCCGTGATTTTCGCGAGATCAGCCCGCCGCTGGCACCCGACAAGACCAGGATCGAAGTCACCGAATTCTTCTGGTACGGCTGTCCGCATTGCTTCGATTTCGAGCCGGTACTGGCGGCGTGGGTGAAGAACCTGCCCGCCGACGTCAGCTTCCGCCGCGTGCCGACGATATTCCCCAACAACAAATGGGCGCCGGGCGCCAGGCTTTACTACACGCTGGAGGCCATGAACCTGCTGGAGAAATTGCACAGCGAGGTTTTCAAGGCGATACACGTCGAGCGCCAGCGTCTCGACAACGAAAAAATCCTGTTCGAATGGGTGGCGAAAAAGGGCGTCGATCCGAAAAGGTTCAGCGAGACCTGGTCCTCCTTCGGCGTGCAGAGTCGCGTCCAGCAGGCCAAAGAACTTTCCCAGGCTGCGGGCCTGGAAGGCGTTCCCGCGGTGATGGTGCACGGCAAATATCTGGCGCTGACGCCGGGCACCTACCAGGAACTGGTCGCCAACATCGACCAGTTGGTCGCACGGGTCCGCGCCGAATCCGTCAAGAAATAGTGCGTGTCTTCCTGACCGGCGCATCGAGCGGCATTGGCGAGGCGCTGGCCCGCCATTACGCAGCGGCGGGCGCCAGGTTGGGACTCGCGGCGCGTCGTCAGGACCGACTTTCCGTTCTGGCCGCAGCACTCCCCGGCGAACACGCCTGCTACCCGCTCGATGTCGCCGATGCAGCGGCGCTGACGGCCGCCGCCGCCGATTTCATCGCTCGCTGTGGCTGCCCCGACATCGTCATCGCCAACGCCGGCATCTCGGTCGGAACCGTGGCGGACCAAGCCGATGATCTGCCCGCGTTCCGCCGCGTCCTGGAAACCAACGTGCTTGGCATGGCGCAGACCTTCCAGCCCTTCATCGCGGCCATGAAGGCACGCGGCAGCGGCCGCCTGGTGGGCATCGCGTCGGTGGCCGGCATCCGCGGCCTGCCGGGGGCGGGCGCCTATTCGGCCTCGAAGGCAGCGACCATCGCCTACCTGGAAGCCCTGCGTGTCGAATTGCGCGGCAGCGGCATCAAGGTGGTTACCATAGCGCCAGGCTATATCGCAACGCCGATGACGGCGGCGAACCGCTATCCGATGCCCTTTATGCTCGCGGCCGGCGAGGCGGCCCGCCGCTTCGCCCGCGCCATCGAACGCGGCACCAGTTACACGGTGATTCCCTGGCAGATGGGGATCGTGGCGAAACTGATGCGCCTGCTGCCCAACCCCCTGTTCGACGCCCTGTTCGCCCGCGCCGGACGGAAACCACGCGGCCTCGATCTGTAATGCTGGTCGACGCTTTGGGGCGGCAGCATCAGCCGTTTGCCGGCATGCCGCGCATCGTCAGCCTGGTACCCAGCCTGACCGAACTCGTCTGCGACCTCGGCCTGGCTGATTGCCTGGTCGGCCGCACCGGCTTCTGCGTCCATCCTCGTGAAGTGCTACGGCATATTCCCAAGGTCGGCGGCACCAAGGACGTCAAACTGGACCGGGTCAGACAACTCGCGCCGACCCATCTGATCGCCGACATCGACGAGAACCGGCGCGAGGCGGTGGAGGCCATGATGCAGTTCGTGCCGCAGGTGGTCGTCGTGCATCCGCAAATCGTGGATGACAATCTGGCCCTGTATGCGCTGCTTGGTGGAATTTTTGGTCGCGAAGTCGAAGCCGCGCGACTCGCGGCGGAGTTCTCCGCGGCACGCCGGTACCTGAGCACCGTGACCGCGACACTGCCCCGCGAGGCCGTGCTCTATCCGATCTGGCGCGAGCCCTGGATGACTGTCAGGCGGGACACCTACATTGCCGCCATGCTGTGCGCCGCGGGCTGGGACACGCTTCCGGCCGAAGCTCCGGCGCGCTTTCCGGAATTCGCATGGGATGCACCGTGGCTGACCGCTATTGTGCGTGTGCTGCTGCCATCGGAACCCTATGCTTTCACGGATCGGGACATGGTCGAGGTGGGTGAACTGGCGCAACGGCCGGTCAACCGCGTCGATGGCGAAATGCTGTCGTGGTATGGCAGTCGCGCCATCGCCGGCTTGCGCTATCTGGCGGACCTGCGGCGGCAAACCGCCTGACGGGGCGCCGCTGCGCGCAACGACGCCGGATGATCGGCCGCCGACCCCGGTATGCCTTGGTCCGCGCGGCCGAATTGCGAGTTGCCTATTTCTTCTTCGGTGCGGTACTTTCGGTGAACATGTAGACCACCGCTGCGCGCATTTCCGCATCGGTGATATCCGCCATTCCCCCGCGCGGGGGCATCGCGCCGCGGCCATGAATTCCCGAAGCGATGACCTTGTCGAGACCGCCGCTAACCCGGTTGACCCAGGCGTCCCGATCGCCAATCTTCGGTGCTCCATTTGCTCCGGTCAGGTGACAGTCGCCGCATTTTGCTTTGACCAACTGCGCACCGGTGCGGGCCTTTCCGGGAACCGCCTTGTTGACCGGTTCGGTCCACCTGCCGCCGGACTGATTGACCATGTAGGTGATTGCGCGTTCGAGATCAGTGCTGCTCAAGCCGGCATTGCCACCGTGTGAAGGCATGTTGCGAATACCCTCCAGGGCGTGTTGGCTAAGCTTGCTCAGACCTTGAGCTTTTCGCTTGGCCCATGCATCCTTGTCGCCGATGACTGGCGCGCCCTTTTCGCCCGTCTTGTGGCAGGCGGCGCAAACTTCCTTGGCAATGCTTTCTCCGCTGCGCTCAGCGCCCTGCGCCGGCATCATGCCGAACGCGAACGGTATCGCAATGGTCATCAGCGCGCCACGAGCTGAGGACATCGCACCGATCCGCAGCGATGAAATACCGCAATTGGGTAGTTTTCTAGACATTTTTCCGACTCCCGCTTTTATCAACAGACATCCACCGTACGTACCGCCCCGGATCGCCAATTTCCTGCCACAGGGCGACTACGCGCCCGATCGAATTATCGCCGACCCGGCTTGCGTCGGGGTTGATCGACTATAGCCCAAATTAACTCAGGGCCGCACTTCGTGGCTCTCATTTTGCAGTATAAAGCGAACCGGAAGGTGTAAGAAGCGTAAGCAGTGCAGCACTGGCAAAATTTGAAATTGAGATACCTACTATCGAGATATAAACGGCAGGCTTTCGACGCACCAAGGGAAAGGCAGAAACAGGGAAATGGCCAAGATCCTCATCCTCTTTTCAACGACTGACGGGCACACCATAAAGATCTGCGATCGGCTGAAGCGGGTGATCGAGCGCGACGCACACGAAGTCACGGTGGTTCCCGTCAAGGATTCGGGGCGGGTGGACTTGCGCGCGTTCGACAAAATCATTGTCGGTGCCAGCATTCGCTATGGCAAGCACAGCAAGCTGGTTTTCGATTTCATCGGGAGCAATCTGCAACTGCTGGACAGCAAAGCGAACGCCTTCTTCTCGGTCAATATCGTCGCCCGAAAACCGGAAAAGAACCGCCCGGAAACCAACCCCTACATGCGCAAATTTCTCAAGCAGATAGCCTGGCACCCCAGGCAACTGGCCGTCTTCGCCGGCAAACTGGATTATCCGAAATACGGTTTTTTCGATCGCATGATGATCCGCTTCATCATGTTGATGACCAAGGGTCCGACCGACCCCGCGACGGTAGTCGAATTCACTGACTGGCAGCAAGTGGAGGCTTTCGGGCAAGTTGTCAGCGAGATGTAGCAAGCGGCCCCGCCGCCGCCTCCCCCGGGACATGGGCAGCCGGCATCTACGTCCCTGCTAAACTGATGACCGATGCAATTCGGATCATCGCCGCTACGGCATCCAGTACGGGCGTCGACCGCCAGGCCGGCGCGGAGCGAGCCCTGATCGCCGTACCGCCAGCACCGACTCTTCAGTTCTCCATTCCACCGTGAATCCTTCTCCAGTTCCCGAACCCCTCGATCTCGCTCGCGAGCGAATGCTGCTGATTACCCTGGCCGGCATCCAGTTCGCCCATATCCTGGATTTCATGGTCATGATGCCGCTGGGCCCGATCCTGATGCGGGAACTCGGCGTCGGCACCCACGAATTCGGCCTGCTGGTGTCGGCCTACACCTTCACTGCCGCATTCACCGGTGTGCTGGCGGCGGTCTTCGTCGATCGCTTCGAACGCAAGCGCATGCTGTTGACCATGTTCGCGTTGTTTGCCCTGGCCACTCTGGCCTGCGGCCTGGCGCCCGGTTACTGGACCCTGCTGGCGGCACGCGGCACGGCTGGCGCCTTCGGCGGCGTGCTGGGCTCGATGGTGCAAACCATGGTCGGCGACCTGATCCCCTTCGAGCGGCGCGGCCGCGCCAGCGGCACCATCATGTCGGCATTTTCCCTGTCGACCGTGGCCGGGGTGCCGCTGTCGCTGTATCTCGCCAATCACTTCGGCTGGCGCTTTCCCTTCATTTTCATTGCGGTGCTCTCCTGCGCCTTTCTGCTGCTCGGCTGGAAGATGCTTCCGGTGCTGCGCGGCCATCTGCCGACGGCCATCGTCAGCGAGACCGAGCGCGCGCATCCCTTGTCAGCGATGGCGGCCGTGCTGCGCGACGCCAACCATTTGCGGGCGCTGGTCTTCATGGCCCTGATCATGTTCTCCGGCTTCACCGTGATTCCCTACATCACGATTTATATCACGGCGAATGTCGGCATCAGGCAGGAGGACATCCCGCTGATTTATCTGGTCGGCGGCTGCGCCACCTTCTTTACCTCGCGTCTGGTCGGCCGTCTCGCCGATGCCCACGGCAAGATCCGGGTCTACCGGCTAATGGCGCTGTGCTCGATGGTGCCGCTGTTTGCGCAGACACACTTGGGACCGATACCGCTGTGGTTCATGATCTTCTGGTCGAGGCTGTTCTTTGTCTTCGTACCGGGACGCATGGTGCCGGCGATGGCGATCGTCACTTCCGCCGTGCAACCGCGCTTGCGCGGAACTTTCCTGTCGATGAGTGGCGCCGTGCAGCAACTGGCCGCGGGTACCGCGTCCTACGTCGGGGGCGTGATGATTACGGCCGATGCGTCAGGGCATATCGTCGGCTACGGCATGGTCGGCTACCTGGCGATTGTCGCCACACTGACCGCAATGGCCTTCGTCGGGCAGATCAACATGCATACGGGCGTGTCGACGGCCGGCCGCAAGGTCTGATGCCGTCGGCTATTCGAGCTCGCGCAGCGGCAGGCGAAGCGCAACGGTGCCGATGTCGGCCCCGGTCTTCACCTCGAAGTCGAGGTCCTGGGCCAGATGCAGCATGCGCAGGTTGCCGGTCATCGTTTCGCCACGCAACTCAGCGGTGCCCCGGCTGCGCAAATAGTCGATCATGCGTTCCAGCAGCAGTCGGCCCAGTCCCTTGCCCTTGAGTTCGGAGCGTACGACGATAGCGAAGTCGGCCACGGCGTTGTCCGGATCGGCCACCGCTCGCACCTCGCCGAGCGAACGCTCGACGCCGTCGCTGGTGCGCTCGATTGCCACCAGCGCCATCTCGCGGTCGTAGTCGATCTGCGTGAAGCGCGCGAGTTGGGAGCGCGGCAGGTTCCTCATGGTGCCAAAGAAGCGCATGCGCGAATCCTCGGCTTCAAGCGAGCAGAGAAGGTCGTTGAGCGTGGCTTCATCCTCCGGGCGAATGGGCCGGATCAACAGCTGGCGCCCCTGCCAATCCACTCGTTGTTCCAGTTCTTTCGGATAGGGGCGGATCGCAAAGCGCCGGAAGCCGAGCTTGCGTCCCCTCTTCTCGACGCGGATGCGAGCCTCCAGCGCAAGCACGCCCGAGGTCTCGACATGTACCGGATCCAGCTCCACGGCGGCCACCTCGTCGATATCGGTGAGCAGCTGGGACAGGCGCACCAGCGCCGTGCCGACGGCTGACTCCAGCGCCGCGCGCTCCTTCTCGGGCGCCTTCTCGGCAAAACGGCTGCGCAGAACCAGATCCTGAGCCAGTGCCAGGTTGAGCGGCGGCAGTGCGGCGACCAGGCCGCCCTCACGGGCTCCTGCAGCCGCGGCCGGCCCGAGGAAGATCAGCGGACCGAACACCGGGTCGTCGGCAACACCGATACGCAGCGCGGTGGCACCACTGCGCGCGGCGCCGGGTCGCAGCCGGTAGCCACTGACGCGGCTGTCCGGGTGCTGTGCCCGCGCATTGTTGCGCAGCTCGCGTGCGGCAATGCGGATATCTGCCGGCGAGCGCAGCCCCGCCGCCACCGGCCCCTGGTCCGCCGTGTTGGCCAGCACCAGACCGAGATCTACCGGATAGCCTATCTCATCCGCGCTACGCAGCGCCGCGTCGACGCTGCCCGCCAGCGGATACTCGGCGGTACCAATACCGTAGGCCTGCAGCAGGTGTTGTGCCTGGTGCGGCGGCAGCGTATTGGCTCCGGCATCGATCGCCTCGGCGACCGCGCCGCGGGCGACATCGATGTCCGGTGTGAAATCCTCGGCTACCGACGGTGGCATCTGTGCCAGCAGTTCCCGATTGCGTTCGTAATCCACGATGCCGAGAAAAATCGCGATGGCCTTTTCCGGCGACTCATGGCTCAACACGCCATTCGCCGCGGCAATCTGTTGCGCCTCCAGCATCGTGCTGCCGCCGACCCAGCAGGTGAACACGTTGCGTTCCGTGTGTTTTTGGGCAACCTCGCAGATTGCCCTGGCGACATCGGCGCTCGGCGCGAACGGGGACGGCGAATAGACCGTCAGCACGGCGTCCGTGCCGCTGTCGGCGAGCACCGTAGCGAGCGTCGCGGCCCAGTTCGCTGGCGTGATGTCGGTCGGCAGCGCGAGCGGATTACCCAGCGCCGAGCGGGTCCGCAGCAGTTCGTCGAGATGCTTCACGGTGTCCTCGGACAGTGTCGCCAGGCGGCCACCGGAGCGCAGCAGCGCATCGGCGGCAATGCGCCCGAGGCCGCGGCCGTTGGCCAGAATGCAGAGGCGCTCGCCATGCATCGTACGCACCCGCGCCATCGCCTCGGCGGCGTCGAACAGGTCATCCAGCGTGTCGATGCGGACCCAGCCGGCACGGCGCAGGGCCGCTGCGTAAACCTCGTCGGTGGTGAACGGCCGATCCACCGGGCGCATGGCGTCTGCGCGCCCGCCGCGAATCGCAACCACTGGTTTATTGCGCGCGGCGGCGCGTGCCGCCGACATGAACTTGCGTCCGGCAGAGACGAAATCAAACTGGACCAGGATAGCTTCGGTGTTCGCGTCGGCCGCCAGCCAGTCGAGCACGTCGGCGAGGTCGACGTCGACGCTGGCGCCCAAGTGCAGCACCGCCGAGAGGCCGATCCCCTTGCTGCACGCACGATCGAGCACTGCGGCGGCGACTGCCGCCGACTGGGCGACCAGGGCGATCTTGCCCGGCGTCGCGGTGCCGACGGCGACGCTGGCGTTGAGACCGCTGGCCGGAACCACGAGGCCACCGCTGCCCGGGCCGAGAACGCGCATCAGCCAGGGTCGCGCCGCATCAAGGATCGCCTTGCGCACTTCCAGCACCTGGCTGCTGCTCATCCGGGTTCGCATCGACGGCCCGACGATCACTGCGCGTGTGCCGCGAGCGCCGAGCTGGGTGATGATCTGCGGCACATCGCCCAGCGCGGTGCAGACGATCGCCAGATCGGGCGCTGCCTCGAGTTCATCGATATGGACGTGGGCAGCGATGCCGAACAAGGAATGTCTCTTTACGGTAACAGGAATCACCGGCCCGGAAAATCCGCCGGCGGCGAGGTTGCGCAGCATGACCTCGGCGTACCGGTTCCGCGCGTCGAGCGCAGCAACAACCGCGACCGACTTCGGATGAAAAAGGAATTCGAGATTGCGGACAGTCATTTTTCTTGTGTCCCCTGCCGGAGACGGGGAACGGTATCCCAGTGATGTTTAACCTGGATGCGGTTTCCAAGTTGAATCAATTCGCGCCGCAGCAGCGCAGGATGCTGGCAATTGTGCCATAGCAGCGGCGTGTGGATGCTGCGGTCGGGAGCAGTTTGGTGGCGTTTGTCGTCGTGTCGGGCCGGCGCGGGGTACCATGCCGGCTTTGATCGGCTCCTATGGAGAAACCTATGCGCGCAGTGGCATACGACAGTTTCGGCGATGCATCGGTCTTGACGGTGAGAGAGCTTCCGGTACCCCGGCCCGGGCGCGGCGAGGTTCAGGTTCGCGTCACCATGGCCAGTCTGAATCCGGTTGATTTCAAGCTGCGCAGCGGCATCCTGCGCATGGTCGGGCGCCCCAGGCGTCCGGCGATCACGGGCAAGGATTTCGCTGGCGTGATCACGGCGCTTGGCGCGGATGTGCAGGGCTACGCAGTCGGGCAACGGGTCTTTGGTTCGGTTGATCCGATGGGCGGGCAGGGCTCATGCGCGCAGTTTGTCGCCCTGGCAACCGATCTGATTGCCGCGACTCCTGACGCCCTCAGCGATGAGGTGGCCGCCAGTTTGCCGGTCGCCGCAGGCTCCGCTTTGCAGTGCCTGACCGATGTTGCCGGGCTGGGGAAAGACCAGACCATCCTGATCACCGGAGCTTCGGGCGCAGTAGGTTCCGCCGCGGTCCAGATCGCGCGCTCGATCGGTGCGCACATCACGGGTGTGTGTGGCACGGCCAACACCGATTACGTGGGTTCGATCGGAGCGGAGCGGGTGATCGACTACCAGACCGACAACTGGCCGAAAATTGACCAGCAGTTCGACGTGATCCTCGATGCCGCTGCTGCCGCATCGTTCTTCATCGCCCGGCCACGGCTCCTGCCCACGGGGATCTACATCAACACCATGCCTCGGCCGGAACTGTTTTGGTCCGCGATGGTGGCGCGGCTAAGCTCGCGGCAGCGCTGTGTTCCCTTCCTGCTCAAGACCAACGGCGCATTGTTGCGTCAGCTGGCCCAACTCGCTGCTGACGGTGTGATCGTTCCGCATATCCGCGAGACCGTCGGTCTGGCACAGGTAGCCGCCGCCCAGCAGCGGATGCAGGGAGGCAAAACGCACGGCAAGGTTTGCGTACGCGTGGATGACTGAGACGCGGCGTCTTTGACGCCGCTGGCGACCTATTTCCTCAGCAAGTCGCGAATCTCGCGCAGCAGCAGCACGTCCTCGGCTGGAGCTGCGGGTGGCGGGGGTGGCGCGTCCTTCTTCAGCCGGTTGATCTGCTTGACCATGAGGAAGATGATGAACGCCAGAATGACGAAGTTGATCGCCACCGTGATGAAGTTGCCGTAAGCGAACAGCGGTACCCCGGCTTTGGTCAGAGCGTCGTAGGTCATGGCGCCCTTGTAGTCCGCCGGCGGGTTCGCGAGCATGATGAAGAAACTGGAGAAGTCCAGTCCGCCCAGGATCTTGCCGACGATGGGCATGATCAGATCCTTGACGATCGAGTCGACTATCTTGCCGAACGCCGCGCCGATGATGACGCCGACCGCGAGGTCCACGACACTGCCCTTCATTGCGAATTCCTTGAACTCAGATGCAAAACTCATGGTCATTTCTCCTTGCAAGGTTCCAACAACTCGAATGGGCAAAACAGGATCAGGCTCCGCCACCAACAAAAGGATTGGTGCGGCGCTCTTCGCCGAAGGTGGACATCGGCCCATGACCGGAAATGAACTTGACATCGTCGCCCAGCGGCCAGAGTTTGCGCTTGATCGAATCCATCAGCGCCTCGTAACTGCCGCGCGGAAAATCTGTGCGGCCGATCGAACCGGCGAAAAGCACATCGCCGGTGATGGCCAGTTTCGACGGGGCGTGGAAGAACACCACATGGCCCGGCGTGTGGCCGGGCGTATGCAGCACCTGCAGGGTTTCGTTGCCGACGCTGACCGTGTCGCCGTCGTCGAGCCAGCGATTCGGCGTGAAGGCTTGCGCCAGGGGGAAGCCGAAGGCCCGACTCTGCTCCACCAGCTGGTCGATCCAGAAGCTCTCTTCGCGTTGCGGACCCTCGATCGGCACGCCGAGGCGCGTCGCCAGTTCGCCGGCGGCGCCGGCATGATCAATGTGGCCGTGGGTGAGCAGGATCTTCTCGATGGTGACGCCCAAGCTGGCGGCGGCAGCCAGCAGCTTTTCGCTGTCGCCGCCCGGATCGACCAAGGCGCCCTTCATGGTTTCGGTGCACCAGAGCAGCGTGCAATTCTGTTCGAAGGGCGTTACCGGGATGACGCGATATTCCATGGGAATGCTCCTATCCGCTACGGCGAGGAGAGCGTCTTTTGCTCGACCGCCGTGTAGCGCTTTGTTTGATCAGTCGGCGAGTCCGCGCCGGTAGTGAATGGCTTCCGCGACATGCGCCGAATTGATCTGCTGGATGCCGGCCAGATCGGCGATGCTGCGGGCCACCTTGAGGATGCGATGATAAGCCCGCGCGGTGAGGGCGAGGCGCGCCATGGCCTGTTTGAGCAGTTGCGCACCGGCTTCGTCAGGACGCGCATGCAGGTCGATTTCGTCCGGGCTGAGCCGCGCATTGGGCTTGCCCTGGCGTTCGATCTGAACGGCGCGTGCCGCCGTGACGCGGGACCGCACCGTTGCCGATGATTCGCCATCGCCGCGGGCGGAAAGATCGGCTTCGGCAACCGCCGGCACGTCGAGCATCAGGTCGATGCGGTCGAGCAGCGGGCCGGAGAGCTTGCCGCGGTAGCGGGTGACCTGGTCCGGGGTGCAGCGGCATTTGCCGGCCGCGTGGCCGAGCCAGCCGCAGGGGCAGGGATTCATCGCCGCCACCAGTTGAAAGCGGGCGGGGAATTCGGCGCGGCGGGCGGCGCGGGCGATGTTGATCTGTCCGGTTTCCAGCGGTTCGCGCAGGGCCTCGAGCACGCCGCGCTGAAACTCGGGTAGTTCGTCGAGGAACAGCGTGCCGTTGTGCGCCAGGGAAATCTCGCCCGGACGCGGCGTCCCGCCACCGCCGACCAGTGCCGCCTGGGAGGCCGAATGATGCGGCGCGCGAAACGGGCGCTGGTTCCAGTGTGCCAGTTTGAAACTGCCCGCCAGCGAATGCACGGCGGCGCTCTCCAGTGCCTCCGCCGCCGTCATCGGCGGCAGCAGGCCCGGCAAGCGCTGCGCCAGCATCGACTTGCCGGCGCCCGGCGGCCCGCTCATGAGCAGGCTGTGGCCGCCGGCGGCTGCCACTTCGAGCGCGCGCTTGGCCTGCGCCTGGCCTTTGACCTCGGCCAGATCAGGGTAGCGGGCAAGAGTCGGCGCTGGCGCCACGGCGAAAGGCGCGAGCAGTTCACGGCCGGTGAGGTGGGCGCAGACCTGCAGCAGATTCTTCGCCGGCAGAATGCTGATGCCGTCGATCAGCGCAGCTTCCGGGGCGCTTTCCAGGGGCAGCACGAAGGCGCGCGCCGTGTTGTGTTGCGGCCCGGCTTCGTGGCGGATCGCGGCGCACATGGCGAGCGTGCCGCGCACCGCGCGCAACTCGCCCGAGAGCGCCAGTTCGCCGACGAATTCGTGGCTGTCGAGGGTGGCGGCCTTGATCTGGCCGGAGGCGATCAGGATGCCCAGCGCAATCGGCAAATCGAAGCGCCCGGATTCCTTGGGCAAGTCGGCCGGCGCCAGATTGACGGTGATGCGCCGCTGCGGAAACTCGAAGCCGCAGTTCTGGATCGCGGCGCGCACCCGGTCGCGGGCTTCCTTGACCTCGGTGTCGGGCAGCCCGACCAGGGTGAATGACGGCAGGCCCGCCGCAAGATGCACTTCGACGGTTACTTCCGGGGCGGCGAGCCCCGCCAGTGCCCGCGAGCGGAGAACGGCGAGCGCCATGCGGCTTTACTGCCCGGAGGTCGGCGGGATTGGCTGCTTGCGCGCTTCCAGTTCGCTGACGCGCGCTTCGAGCGCGACGAGTTTCTCTCGCGTGCGGGTCAGAACCTCGCGCTGCACGTCGAACTCTTCACGGGTCACCAGATCGAGCTTGGCAAACACGCTCGAGAGTACCGCGCGCATATGCTTTTCGACGTCGCCGGCCGGTGTCGCCGCCAGCAGGGAGGACACGCGGGCGGACATTTCATCGAACAATTTTGGATTCAGCATGGTGGAGTTCCCGGCGATAACGAAGAAAGTCTAGCACAGCGCCGGCGCCCACTCGCCGCCGCTCCGCGACATTGCACCAGCCCGGTGCAGAACGCTCGGGTTTCGTTCCCGGCTTGGTGCGCAGCTCTTGATGCACTGCTGCACGATCTGTTCATTGCTTTGAATATAAAGAATAAAAGTGCCTGGCACGGTCTCTGCTAAAGAGAGCTTGTAATTTTTCATTCTTTTCTCAAGGAGCCTCAACATGAACAAGACCCTGATCGCTGCCGCAGTGGCTGGAGCCTTTTCCCTTCCTCTTGCCGCAGTTGCGGCCGACGCCGCGCCGGCAAGCCCGCATACCTTTACTGCCAACGTCGGCCTGGTCTCCGATTACCTGTTTCGTGGCGTCAGCCAGACCCACGGCGGGGCGGCGCTGCAGGGTGGTGTCGACTATGCGCACAGCAGCGGGCTGTACGCCGGTGCCTGGGGTTCCACCATCACCTGGGTCAAGGATTTCCTCGGCAAGGGCAGCACCGAAGTCGACCTCTATGGCGGTTACAAGAACACCTTCGCCGGTGGCGACTGGAACTACGACGTCGGCGTGATCGCCTACAACTATCCGGGCAAGGGCAGCGCCATCCCGACCATTCTTGCCAATCCGAACACGCAGGAAGTCTATGGCGCGATCGGCTACAAGTGGGTGACGCTGAAGTACTCGCAGGCCGTGTCGAAGAACTTCATCGGCTGGTATGGCGGTACGGCGCTGGATCAGAACACGCGCGGCTCGGGTTATCTGGAACTCAACGCCAGCTATGACGTGGGTGACGGATGGGGCCTGACCGGACACTACGGAACGCAGAAGGTGAAGAACTCGGTCGCCACGGCAGGGGGTGTGAATTCGGCCAACTACTCCGACTGGAAGCTCGGTGTCACCAAGGACTTCGGCTTTGGCATCGTGGGTCTGGCCTATTCCGACACCAACGTTTCCGGTAGCTGCAATTCGACGACCGGTGGCACGAATGCCTACTGTTGGGGCAACGGAAACTTTGTTTCCGGAGTCGGCCCGACCAGTGGCTTCAGGGATGTAGCCAAAGGACAAGTCGTTCTGTCATTCCTGAAAAACTTCTGATTCCGTATCACATTCCGCCGCCGACCCGGCCGGCGGCGGCGGGATGCCCCAAAAATTGATTACCCAAGCTCCTCCATTTCATAAAGGAAACCGCCATGAAACTCGTCACCGCCATCATCAAGCCGTTCAAGCTTGACGAGGTACGCGAGGCTCTTGCCGCCGTCGGCGTGCAGGGGATCACCGTCACCGAGGTCAAGGGATTCGGCCGGCAGAAAGGTCACACCGAGCTCTATCGCGGCGCCGAATACGTTGTCGACTTCTTGCCCAAGGTCAAGATCGAAGCCGCCATTCGCGACGACCTGGTGGACCAGGTCATCGAAACCATCGAGAAATCCGCCAGCACCGGCAAGATCGGCGACGGCAAGATCTTCATCTTCGACGTTGAACAAGTCATCCGCATCCGCACCGGTGAAACCGGTGAGGAAGCCCTTTAAGGGAGAGCTGAAATGAGAAAATATCTGGCTATCCTGCTGACGGCTCTTGCCGTCGGTATCGCCGGCGGCGCCCCCAGCGCCTGGGCCGACGACGCGCCTGCGGCGCCGGCTGCAGCGTCTGCTGCGGCACCGGCAACTGCTGCTCCTGCTGCTGCGGCCCCGGCCGCCGCTGCGCCAACGCCGGTGCCGAACAAGGGCGACAACGCCTGGCTGATGGTGTCCACGGCGCTCGTGATCCTGATGAGCATCCCTGGCCTCGCGCTTTTCTACGGCGGCCTGGTGCGCACCAAGAACATGCTGTCGGTGCTGATGCAGGTGTTTGTCACCTTCTCGGTGATCAGCGTGCTGTGGGCGGTGTACGGTTACAGCGTGGCCTTCAGCGAGGGCAACGCCTTCTTCGGCAGCCTCGACAAGCTGTTCCTCAAGGGCATCACGCCGGACTCGGTGGCCGCCACCTTCAGCAAGGGAGTGGTGATCTCCGAGTTCATCTACGTGGCCTTCCAGGGCGCCTTCGCGGCCATCACCTGTGGCCTGATCGTCGGCGCCTTCGCCGAGCGCGTCAAGTTCTCCGCTGTGCTGCTGTTCATGGTGCTGTGGTTCACCTTCAGCTACCTGCCGATCACGCACATGGTCTGGTACTGGGCGGGTCCGGACGGCTACGTCAGCGCGGAAGCGGCGGACAAGCTCAATGCCACGGCGGGCTACATGTTCCAGAAGGGCGCGCTCGACTTCGCCGGCGGCACGGTGGTGCATATCAATGCCGCCATCGCCGGCCTGATCGGTGCCTACCTGATCGGCAAGCGGGTCGGCTACGGCAAGGACTCGATGGCGCCGCACTCGCTGACCATGACCATGATCGGGGCCTCCCTGCTGTGGTTCGGCTGGTTCGGCTTCAACGCCGGGTCCGCCCTCGAAGCCAACGGCACGGCAGCTCTGGCCTTCATCAATACCTGGCTGGCGACCGCGATGGCGGCGACCTCATGGATGGCGGCGGAATGGCTGATCAAGGGCAAGCCATCGATGCTGGGTGCTGCCTCCGGTGCCGTCGCCGGTTTGGTGGCGATTACTCCGGCGGCCGGCTTCGTCGGCGTGGTCGGTGCGCTGGTGATCGGCCTGGCGGCCGGCGTGATCTGCCTGTGGGGCGTCAATGGCCTGAAGAAGCTGCTCGGCGCCGACGACTCGCTCGACGTGTTCGGCGTGCATGGCGTCGGCGGCACCCTCGGTGCGCTGCTCACCGGCGTGTTCGCGGCGCCCAGCCTCGGCGGCACCGGCATCTACGACTATGTGGCGAACAAGGTAGCCGACAACTACTCGATCATGGATCAGCTCGTGATTCAGGCTACCGGCGTCGGCGTGACCCTGGTCTGGTCCGGTGTCGTGGCGTTCGTCTGCTACAAGATCGTGGATGTCCTCATCGGCCTGCGCGTACCGGAAGACGAAGAGCGCGAGGGTCTCGACATCACCTCGCACGGCGAGTCGGCCTACCACAACTGATCCCCTCCCAGCCCCCTTCGCCAAGAAGGGGGCGACCGCATGGGCCTCCTCCAATGCGGTCGTTCGGGCGCCCTTGGGGCGCCCATTTTTTTGTCCATATACCTCTGGATGGGCACGGGATCCCGGCGGCGGGAAACGCCTGCGTAAAGTTTCATCGACAGGCTGTTGCTGCGCGTGCAACAGGCGCGATCGCCAGGGAACTTGCGGCGTTCCACTTGCGGTCGCCAGTCATGCGCTGTGTCGTCAATCCCAAGACCATGACTATGGAATGGTTATTTAAATAGTCGTAATAGAGCAACAGATAGCTGTCGTGAATCTTGCATATGAGGATATGGCGGCGATTTCTGCATCGAACCGAAGCGAATCGGCGTAAACAGACTGGCATGGATCAACAACATTCCGAAACTTCGGGAAGGAATCATCGATGGCCGTGCTAGTTATTAAGAAGATTCAACACAGGCTCTTGGCAGTGGCGACACTTGCGTCGGGTGCATTCGCGATTTCCGCAACGCTGGTCCCCCTGGACGCACAGGCACTGCCGCTCTTCGCTCGCCAGACGGGGCAGAACTGCGTGTCCTGTCATGCGGGTGGGCAGTTTCCCGAGCTGACGCCCTACGGCAGAATGTTCAAGCTGACGGGCTATACCATCGGCCAACGCGTCGCGGTGCCGATATCGGCAATGGGGCAAATCACCTATGCGAAGGTAAGAGACACCAGCAAGAGTGACGATCCGCAGGCGGATTTCCAGAAGAACGGGTCACCGGTGTTTTCCGGCGGAAGCCTGTTCTTCGGCGGCAAGGTCACCGACAACATCGGCGCTTTCGTTCAATGGACCTACGACAATTATGCAGGCCAGCGCGTAGGCGATTCCGGCAATAACGACGGAACATTTCAGGGCAAACCCTCGGCCGACAACATCGACCTCCGCTATGCCGATCGCTTCATCGATGCGAACCGTGATCTGGTGGTCGGTGTCAGCGTGAACAACAATCCCTCGGTCTCCGATCCTTGGAATACCGCTGCGGCCTGGATGCAGTACGTCCCCGCCGCCAGCGTGACAAGCCATCGGTTTGCCGACGCGAACACACCGTTTCCGGGCAATAGCACTGGCGGCAATGTCGCGGGCATCAACGCATATGCGTACCTGAACAAGATGGTGTATGCCGAGTTGGGCTTCTATCAGACGGCCAACAAGGGTTTTTCCTTCATGAGCGGCGGAGTCAATGATGCGGGGACGACCAAGCTCAAGGGCGCCAACAATCCCTATTGGCGGTTGGCACTGACGCACGAGTGGGGAGCGCATAACCTCATGGTCGGCGCCACCGGCATGGTCGCCCATATCTACGACGACAATGTCGACACGTCGGATCCAAACAGCATTCATCGTGTTGAGAATGCCGGTATCGATGCCCAATACCAGTACATCCTCGATCCGCATACGATTACGGCTCAGGTCGCCTACATGAGGCAGAAAACAAACTATTCGGCCAACACGATTGCCGCCAACGCGGGGATTGGATCCCCTTTGGGTTTTGTTGCCTCCGATGGCGTAACCCCCCTGGCTGACGCCAATGATTCCGATACGACGAATACCTTCCGCGCCAAGTTGTCGTATGTGTATCAGGCCAAGTACGGCGGCAGCCTTGCCTACTTCAATCTGACCGGCACAACGAATACGGAGAGCCAGAGTTCTGGCTATGATCCGGTTACCGGCACGATAGCGAGCACAGACCCTCTCGGTTTGGGTTCGATCTTATCGACCCGCGTCGGCGGTAATCTCTCCGGCAATCCGGCCACTCGCGGCTTCACTTATGAAGCATTCTGGATGCCGGTTCAATATGTCCGCGTCGGTGCGCAATACACCGCCTACAACAAGTTCAACGGCGCCAGCGACAACTACGACGGCTTGGGCCGCAACGCACGCGACAACAACACGCTGTTCTTCTACGTCTGGGGCGCATATTGAAACCCATCTCGAGGTTGCTCACCGATATAGCTGTGCCGCCTACCCGACATGAACGTCGGAATCTTCGGAGATTCGATATGAAGAAAACCCTATTGCCACTGCTTGCCGGACTCGCCGTGATTGCCTCCGGCTGCTCCAACCTGGAGCGCTCGCGCGACCTTGCCAACCCTAATGTTCCGGCGGCGGTGACCGCCATGCAGGTCTGCTCGAACTGCCATGGCATCGATGGAAATTCGGTATCGCCGAATTTTCCCCGCCTCGCAGGTCAGCAGACCGCCTACCTGGTCGCCCAGTTACAGCACTTTCGGAGCCACGAACGCGCCGACCCGCCTGGCTTTGTATACATGTGGGGTATTAGCCATCATTTGACCGACGATCAGATCAAGGGCCTGGCTGAGTATTTCGCCAAGCAGGTGCCGAAGCCAAACGCTCCGGGCGACGCGCAGCAAATGGCCGCCGGCAAGGAGATTTACGAGAAAGGCGTGCCGGAACAGAACGTGATCGCCTGCGCAGCATGCCACGGGCCTAAGGCGCAGGGTATCGAGGCGTTTCCGCGACTGGCTTATCAGCACGCCGACTACATTGTGAAGCAGCTCGATATCTTCCAGCACACGCAAGGGCGTCCGGGTACGCCGATGGAGGCTATCACTCACCCCCTCACGGGCGAAAACAAGCAAGCCATCGCCGCCTATCTGCAGGCATTCCCGGATTGAACCAACGCGCTATTAGCAAGGATTAATTGGAGACTTCAATGAAAAACTATTTCTTAGCCTGCGTGGCCCCTATGCTAATGGTGGCGCCTGCTTTTGCCGCCGATACCTACACCATGGACCCGGAGTACACGATTCCGGTATTCGAAGTCCAACACCTGGGATTCACGACGCAGCGTGGACGGTTCGACAAAACGGACGGGAAGGTCGTGCTGGATTTCGAGGGCAAGACGGGCAGTGTCGAGTTTACAGTGCACACCAATTCCCTCGATATGGGATCGCGGGCATGGACCATTCATGTCAGTTCCGAAGGTTTGTTCAATATTGAAAAATATCCGACCATGAGCTTCAAGTCTGATCGGCTCATCTTCGATGGCGGCAAAGTCGTCGCGGCGGAAGGGCAATTCAACCTGCTCGGCGTAACCAAGCCGCTCACGGTAACGGTCAATCGTTTCGCCTGTGCAACCAATCCACAGAATAGGAAGTTCATGTGCGCTGGTGATATCGCTGCAACCATCAAGCGCTCCGATTTCGGCATGACCAAGTACATTCCGACGGTCAGCGATGAGATAAAGATCAACGTTCCGGTCGAGGCCTACAGGAATTGAACCCGGCCTAGCGGCTGTCCCTACACCCCTTGTGGCAAGCGACTCTTCTGAGGTGGCAGGCTGGCGTCGTTGCGGGCTGGGTGATTTTCGCCGGGCCAACGTTTGGCGCAGATAGCTACGCGATAGACTCTGCCCACAGCATCCCCGTATTCGAATTTTCGCATCTGGGGCTGACCACGCAATCCGGGCGTTTCGACAACGCGGCGGGGTTAGTCGTCCTCGATCCTGGCGCACGAAAAGGTAGCGTCACATACGAGATCGAAACCGCTTCCCTGAATATGGGCTTCGGCACGGAAAATCCCAGTTCGCCTGGCTATCAGCTGTTCGATGTAGACAGGTATCCGAAAATAACCTTCAGATCGAGCAAGCTGATCTTCGACAGCCGCGAGAACGTCATCGCCGCCGATGGCCTGTTTACGCTGCTCGGTGTGACCAAGCCGCTCCGGGTGACGGTTAGCGGCTTCAAGTGTTCGGCGAACCCGATGAACCGGAAGGAGATGTGCGCCGGCAACGTCACGGCAACCATCAGGCGCTCGGATTTCGGCATGGTCCGGTTTATCCCGGCCATTAGCGACGAGGTCAAGATAAGCGTTCCGGTCGAGGCGTACAAGAACTGAGCGCTTCGGAAGTCCTCGTCTGGTATTGACCATCGGTCCCCGCGAACGCGGTATATTGCCGCCACAGACCACCTCGGCTGAAGGATCGCGAATGGCCGACGCTTCGTGCCGCCATGAGCAATTCATTGGCGTCGATGGCAGCAGCGCCCGCCTGGTGGTCGAAAAGGCCGATTGGATCCGGTTTCAGCATCAAGCCCTTGCACCGAAAATCTCATGCGCATCCTTATTGTTGAAGACGATCCGCTGCTTGCCGATGCGCTGACGCAGTTACTGCGCAGCCGGCATCATGCCGCAGACACCGTAACAACCGCGGAAATGGCGGAGGACGCCGTCGACCATGAGAACTTCGATCTCATGATTCTCGATATCGGCTTGCCGGGGATGGATGGCTTCGAACTGCTGCGTCGCCTGCGCGCCAAGAATCGCCACGTTCCCGTGCTGGTGCTCACCGCGCGTGATGCAGTGGAAGATCGCGTCGCCGGACTGGAACTCGGGGCTGACGACTACCTGGTCAAGCCCTTTGCCAACGAGGAGTTGCTGGCACGATTGCTGGCACTGAGCCGCCGCTCGCGCAACCTGACCATGGGGCACAAATACAGCTATGGCCCGCTGGAGCTCAACCTTGAGGCGCGCAGTGCGTCTCTTCGCGGCGTGGTTGTCGATACGCCGCAGCGGGAATGGGACCTGTTGCGGCTGATGGTCGAAAACGAAGGGCGCATTCTCGGCAAGGAACGCATCGTGGCGGAACTGTGCGCCGTGGAAAAGGAACTCTCGGCGAATGCCATCGAGGTCTATGTTTCGCGCCTTCGCCAGAAGCTGGAGCCTGCCGGAATTCGCATTCGCACGGTGCGTGGTTTCGGTTACATGCTGGAGCCTTGGCTTGACGACTTCGCCAGCTGACGCCGAGGGCAGCCTCCGCAGCCGGCTCCTGCACCGCCTGCTGCTGCCCTTGATGCTGGCGCTGGTCGTCGATGCCGTGCTGGGCCATTTCCTGCTGCTGCATCCCCTGAACCAGGCCTACGACACGGCCCTTGCCGATTCAGCAGCGGCGCTCGCCCGGCATGTCCGCCCGCAGGAGAATTCGCCCGGCACTTCCGCCTTCGACCTCTCGGCCGAGGGCGAGGAGATGCTGCGCAGCGACCATATCGATGAAGTGCATTTTCTGGTGCTCGGTCCCGGCGACAGCTTCATCGCCGGCGACCCGCTGCTGCCCAAGCCGCCGCGCCGAGAGAGCGGGACGAATTTCTACAATGGCGACTTCGGCGGCAAGCCGGTACGGGCCGTGGCGTTCATCACCCGCAGCGGTGCTAACGAAGTGACGGTGATCGTCGCCGAGACCACCCGCAAGCGTATTGAGGCGATTTGGGAAGTGGCGCTTGGCGTGGGGCTGCCACAGGTAGTTCTTGCTCTGGTAGTTCTGGTTGTGGTGTGGTTCGGCCTGCGCAGCGGCATGGCATCGCTCGATCGGCTGCGACTCCAACTGCAAGGGCGGGCTGCCGGTGACATGGGCCCCCTCGATCCGTCGGGGGTCGTCACCGAACTGCATCCGCTGGTCGAAGCGTTTGATGGACTGCTGACCCGGCTCGACGCGGCATCCTCGGCCCAGGTCCGTTTTCTCGCCAATGCCGCGCATCAGTTGCGGACACCGCTGGCCGGGCTGCAAGCGCAACTCGAACTGGCGATCGAGGACGATGATCCCGACGCCCGCAAGGCGCGTCTCCTCAATTGCCGTGAGGCGACTTTGCGCACCGCTCGCCTGGTCAATCAACTGCTTGCCCTTTCCGCAGCGGAGCCCGACGGGCGCCAGGCAGCAGCCTGGCAAGACGGGGATCTGAAGGACATTCTCAGCCAGCGGGCGCAAGAATGGGTGGAGCGAGCCATCTTGCGCAACATCGACCTCGGCCTCGAACTCGAGCCAGCGCCATTCAGGGGTGACGGACTGCTGATCGGCGAAATGGCGGCAAACCTGGTGGATAACGCCTTCGTTTACGGCCGACCCGCAGGGCAGGTGACGGTGCGCTGCGGCCAGTGCGATGGCCAAACATTCCTGGAAGTGGAGGATGACGGACCGGGCATCCCTGAAGCGCAGCGCAAGCTGGCAGTTGATCGCTTCTATCGCGCTGCCGGTACTCAGGGCGTCGGCATCGGCAGCGGCCTCGGCCTGTCCATCGTTGACGAAATCGCCCGCAATCATGGCGGCCGATTGCTGTTGGAGGGCGGCTCCCAGGGAGGGCTGCGGGCTCGCGTCCTGTTGCCGGCGTCAAAGAGCAGCTAGGAAGCTCGACACAACCGGTTCCGCCGATCTTCTTCGCCGTCGCCGGGATCGGCTTGCGATGCCCGCTGCTACTTTGTCTCTTGATCGAGTGCCTCGAGAATGCGTTGCGCGGGGATGATTCCCGCATTCGCTGCCGCGCCGAACCAGCGCCTTGCGGCCGCCAGATCCTGAGGTGTTCCCTTGCCGGCCGCATAGAGCCGTCCGACGTTGAACTGGGCCGGCGGGAACCCGGCGTCAGCCGCCGACAGGTAGTGCTCGAAGGCTTTCCGCGGGTCTTTCGCGACGCCGCGTCCTTTTTCGTAGAGTTCACCGAGATTGTTGTGCGCCGCAGCCTCGCCCATCTTCGCTGCTTCGCTGTAGTACTTCGCGGCGCGGGCGAGATCGACCTTGCCGCCGATTCCTTCGGCATACATCCAGCCCAGCAGCGTCCTCGCGCTGGCCCGCCCATCCTTGGCGGCACGTTCGAGGCGAGCAAAAGCGCAGGCCGCATCGGGCGGCGTTGCCTCCAGGCAAATTCGCCCGAGGCGCTCGGTGGCAGCGACATGGCCGGAATCGGCAGCCTCCCTCAGCAAGGCATATGCGCCGGCCGGATCGCTTTCCTCGATGCACTGCGCGTGGCGGAACTTCGCACCGCTGAATCCCTTGCCGAGCGCCGCGGCAAAGCGCGCGCAGGCGCGCTCGACGTTGCGTTCCTCGAGAATGCCATGCAGCGCGAACGTGCCGAGCGCGTAATCGGCGGCGCCGACGCCGCGCGCGGACATCTTCTCCAGGCCGGGGAGTGTTCCCTCGAATTGCGACTGGATCTGCTGGCGATACGAACTGAACAGGTTTTCGTCGCCGCGCGATAGGGCGCGTTCCGCTGAGCGCGCCGCGCGCAGCGCCAGTTCGGCGAGCTTTTGACGTGCCGGTGCACCGTCAGGATCGGCCCCTCCGAGCGCGGCGCGCTGGACAATCGCCTCGCCGATGATGATCTCCAATTCGTCGACGGGATTGATCTGTACCGGCGGCGTCGTTTTGGCTTTGTGCTTCGCTGCTTTCGTCTTCGCCCAGGCATCGTCGATAGGCGTCGCGATTAGCCCGGCTGCCAGGGCCATGCAGGCACAGATCCGGAAATATCGCTTTAGTTGGGTAAAGAGTGGCATTTGGAGAGAGTTATTCATGTGCTGTATCGACGCCGTGCGAAAGTCAGTCCTGACGGGACGGTGCACCATAAAAGCAACAGGCCGCTGCGGGCGGCCTGTCTTCGGGGGTCACGACGCGCCTTACCAACTCCTGACGATCGCCGAAACGCCGAATACGTGGTTGCTGTATCTCGGCGGGGTCTGCCCGGTCTGCAGCACGCCGCTTACTGCCGTGGGGCCGAGAACGTCATAGCTCCAATCGGAGGATTTGAGGTTTTCGTAAATGTAGTTGAAGCGCCAGCTCAACTGTTTGCTGTAAGCCAGCTTGGCATACAGCTGCAGCGAATGCAGGCGTGTCGTCAGATCGGGGAGAGGCTTTGCCGCGGGGACGACGCCAGAGCCGCTGGCGACATTCGTCAGGCCCGTGCCCTGTTGGTAAACGTAGGTTCCGCCGAGGTCCCATTGTTCTTCCGGCTGCCATTTCAGGCCGAGGCCGACCGTTGCATCCTGATAGGTCGATGCGACCGAATAGTCGCGTGCCGGGTCGGCTCCCTGGGGCACCGTGGAGGTCGTCCGTCCCGCCTGGTCGGTCTTGGTCTGCGCGAAGTTGGCGAACGTGAATGTCATCAAGTTCTCCTCGGGCTGCCATTGCAGGTCGAGGTTGACGGCGACACCGTCGGCCAGCTTGCGGCCAAGGCAGGTGTCGGGCATCGCCACGCCAATCGCGGCGGCGACCCGCGCATCGGCAACGGATGAACAATCCGGCCCGCGACTGCGCTGGCGGTAATCGTCGACTCCACCCTGCAGGGAGACCGTTTCACTGACCGTCCAGTTGCCGGAAGCGCGCAGCCTATTCTCGTCGTAGTCGCTGTACATATACGAGCGCAGGCTCGGAATGCCGGTGGTCGTCGTGCCGGCACGGTAACCAGCTGCGTGGGTTTCCCTGAAGAAGCGGTTGGCGTCGTATTCGGATCCGGTGCGCCGGGTGAAGACGTAACCCACGCTGCCGAGAAGCTCGTCGGAGACGGGACGGCGAATCTCGAGCGAGAGTTTGTCGGTGTCCGTCATGTTGCGGTCGCTCAGCGTGTACGTCTTGTGGCTGCGCTCCAGTCCGGCGCGAAGTGTAGTCCGCTCGGCGATTTCATAATCCGCCTCGGCGAGAACGCGCTGCTCCGTGGTCCTGACCGGTGCGTTGGTGCGATCCGACCCGGAATTCACGGCGGCAACGGTTGCACCATCGGAAGCGGCATAGATGAAGTTGGCGATCGGCGTCCGGTTGTCGTTGTCGCGGTACTGGTAGCCGAGCTTCAGGTTCATCTTGTCGACCGGCTTGGTGGTCAGCGCAAGATCCAGCAGCGTGTTGACGACCTTGCCGTCCAGCGAACTGCGCGGCAGGGCTGCAGTCGCGGCCGTGCCGTTCGCCGAATACGGCAGAAAGCCTTCATTCTGCCGGGCGATGCCATAGGAGAACTTCCCGCTCAGGCGGCTGACCTTGCTGATGTTGTAGCCGCCGTTCGCGTTGAACTGATGGAAATCGTTGCTCGGCGCCAACGACAGGCGCAGGTTGGGGACGGTGGCACTGGTAATGAGGTTCTGGACGTCGAATTGGTGCAGACTGTTGTCGAATTTCGAATAGGTGTAACCGATTTGAAGCTGGGCTACCTTGGTCGCGTAGGACAATGTGGCCTCGATCTGCCGCGTGCGCTCGTCGATCGGGTAAGGAACGATCACCCCTGCGAACCCCTGGTTCAGTCCGGTCAGGCGCGTCCCGTCGCTCTGGTCTTCGCGAAAGCTCAGCTTGTAGGACCAGCCGTTGGCCAGTTCGCCATTCAAGCCTAGGCGATAGACATCGCGGCCCTGCTCGATCTCGAAGGGTTTCAACAGACTCGGGTTGACGAGAGTGGAGTTGGCCACACGGGTGTACGCGACGGGTAGCGTGAGCGTGTTGGTGCCGAGTCCGTCATGCAGAAAAACGGCAGACTCGGTTTGTGACTTCTTTAGCTGGTCGAGGCTGAATGTCACGCCCCACTTGCCCTGCACACCGCCCTCGGCTTGCAGTTTGCGCGAGTCGAGGCCGAGGTTGGCGCCGTAGACGCGCCAGAATTGGGCGTCGTTGCCGGCGTCGCGGTTCAGCCAGTTGAAGCCTGCCAGAGGAAAGCCGCCCTTGTCGGTCAGCCCCGAATACTCGCCGAATTTCAGGGAGCTTCTGGAGTTGTATCCGACGCCGAGTTCAACATAGTTTTCCGACCAGCGAGACATGTCCGCGTCGCGAAACATCGTCGCCGAATCGCGGAAAAGGTTGAAATCCAGCCCCTGATCGGCATAAGCCGGCGAGGCCATCGCGCTCAGCGCGGAACATATCGCCAGCGCGAGGGTCCTGCGCTGCACGGGGACGGGAAGTTTATTGGCCATGGCTTCGCCTTTGGTTCTTTATTGTCGGAATCAACGCTGCAGGCGTGCGCCCGACGGATGATTGCTGCCGTGAACTTTCATGTGGCAGTTGGCGCAGGAATTGGCGACAAGGCGGCTGGCAGTGCCAACGCCGGCGGGCTCCAACTGGTTGCCGCTGTATACCCCGTTGGGGTGACCGGAGTCCTGGTGGCATTGCTGGCACAGGTAGGGCATCCGTACCTTGAGCATCGGTGGGTTGTTGCTGCCGTGCGGGTTGTGGCAGTTGCCGCAGTCGTCCTGCGCCGAACGATGTTCCCAGAGGAAGGGGCCGCGCATCTTCGCGTGGCAGGTGTAGCAGGTCTCGTTGACCGTGTCCTTTATCAGCGACCCGCGCGACGACGACGAGCCGTGGGCTGCATGGCACGACGAACAGGTGAGGAAGCCTGTTTTGAGCGGGTGCGTCGACATCCGGTACATCTCCGCGCGGCGATCCTTGTGGCACTCAAAGCAGATGGCGGCCTGGGTTTCGGCGACCGTCACCGGGTCCTTCGGTGCATGCACGCGATGGCAACTGGCGCAGGACTGCTTGGACCGCTCGTGCTTGCTTCCCTGCCAGGCGATGCGCGCCGCTGACTGGTGGCAGGACAGGCAGGCCTCGTTCTGCGGTTCGGCGGGCGCCTTCTTGCCGAAGACAATCGGTACCAAGCCCTTCACGCGCGGCGTCTGGTTGTGCGCGGTCAAGTCGCCGTGACAACTGCCGCACATCGCGTCTGCGGGATCACCGGTAATCGATTTGCCCTTCGCCTCGGGCGTACGTGAATCGCTCTTGACTCCGTGCTTGGTCCTGGCGATGGCGTAGGAGCTTTCGTGGCACTCGATGCAGGGTTTGGCGGCGCCGCTTGCGGCTCGCGACCGGCCTTCCGGGACGTCTTCCTTCTGGGCGGTCTGGGCGGCGACGAGTCCTGGAAGCCCGCAGGCGACCAGGAGGACGAGGCCGGCCACGACTGCTCGACACTTGTGGATTGTCTGGTTCATTTGTCTAGTTCCGGCGATGCGTTTGCCCGATCCGCGGGTGGAATTTGCGCCCATGCTTGAAGGACTCCGTGCAATCATTAGAAATAACTTTATGAAAGCCCGGTTTCATGTTGATTCAAACAGACTTTTTTGAAATAGACAAGCCTTTTCCCGCATGCCTTCCTTGGTTTTCAGGCTGGTTGTCCATATATTGCGACAGTAGTCTTCCCTCGCTTTGGTCGACCGATCCTGGAAAAAAAGAGTCTTATTTAACAAAGTATTACGCCAAGATGTTAATTAATCACAAGAATGTAGGCCTTGGCGTTCTTCTGGCGGCTGCATGGCGAGGGGACAGGCGGCCGGGAAAGGCGTATCCAAGATCGTTTGCCTACTTACTGCGGGTTGCGATGTAGTCCGCGACGATCTTGAAATCGTTGCCCTTCAGGTCGTCGGTAACGCCTTCCTCCTTGTGGGTTTTGGTCGTCTTCAGCCTCTGGACGACGCATTCCCAGTCGCCCTTGTACTTTTCCTGGATTTGTTTCATCGGCGTGCCCACCTTTTTCTGCACGTAGGCGTGGCATTGCGGGCAACCGATACGCTCGATGATCGCCTTGGCACCAGCTTCGTTAATTGTGCCGAGCGCGGCGCCGGTAGACGCCGAGCAGGGCGGCAGGTCGGACCCGTCGCGATAGGCGAGTTGCTTTTTGCCACCGGGCGCAGCGGGTGCCGCTTTCGTTGCGGCGTCCGGCTTCTTCGCCTGCGCTTGGGTTTCCGCGTCCCGCTTTTGTGCCGCCAAGGCTTCAGCATCCTTTCTCGCCTTGGCCTCGCCTTCCAACCTGGCGCGCTCCTCCGCCTCGCGCTTCTGCACGGCCGCAGAATCAGCTTCGCGCTTCGTCCTGGCTTCGGCGTCACGCTTTGCCGCCGCTTGCGCTTCGGCATCACGCCGGGCTCGCTCGTCGCCTTCGCGTTTGATCGCTTCCAGAGCGCCCGTGTCTTTACGCGCTTTGGCATCGGCTTCGCGTTTGGCAAAGTCCGCGCTTGCCTGCTTCGCCGTAGCTTCACGCTTGGCCTGGGCTTCGGCATCCCGTTTGGCCTGGGCCTTGCCATCCGCGTCCTGTTTGGCTTTCGCGGCGGCGTCCTTCTTGGCCTGCGCTTTCGCTTCAGCCTCTTGCTTGGCCTTGGCCTGGGCCTCGCGTTTGGCCTTGGCGGCGGCTTCGCGTTTCGCTGCCGGGCTGCTGGGTGGCGGTTTTGCCGCGACGGCCGCCTGCTCCTCAAAGGTCGTTGCGGCCAGCCATTCCGCCATCGCGCGGACGTTCTCCGGCGACAGCGACTTGAGGTCAAGGGCATGATCGGCGGCAGCCAGGATCCCCGCCGAGGCTGCGGTCGGATCGCCCTTCAATTTGATCTTCATGTTGCGCACGGATGGGCCGAGCGACCTCGCCTCGTAGGCGTGGCACTGGCTGCAGTTCTTCTGCTCGAACACCCGGCGCCCAAGGACGTTTGTCTGCGCCTGTGCGCCAATTGCGACGAGGGACAGCGCAGTGACTGCGATGCGAATCGGCATCCGGGAAAGCGGCAGCATGATCAGTCCCCCGGCGTCAACCGCCGCTTTGCTTGCTGAAAATCTCCATCGCCTTGACGATACTGCGTCGCATGCGGTTGAACGAGGCGCTGAGGTGCGCAACTTCGTCCGAGCCCTTTTCGTTGAACTCGCCCATCTCGAAGTTGCCCTTGCTGATCTCGTCGGCGATGTTTGCCATTGCACCAACCCGCTTGATGATCAGTGCGGTCAGCATCAGGTTGAGCAATATGAAGAGGACCACGAAAACGCCGGTGAGGGTTCCCATGAAGGTGACGAACATGCGGTTGGCATTGTCGATGGATACCGATAGCGGAACGCTCACGATCTGCGCGCCGACGATCTCCTTGAGCTTCCAGCCGTAGCCGTTCTCGGCGCCGTATTTCGTAACCACCTGCGGCGGTGACTTATCCGGTGTCGTATGGCAGGCAAGGCAGCCGGCCTGTTTGATCTGGATTGGGTGCGCAAGGTAGAGGATGGGGCCTTTCGGGCTCTGGCGAATCCCCCACTCCTCGGTTTTGTTGGCGTCGCTGCGAAACGAGTTGATGATCTTCGCTTCCCAATCGGCCGGACGATGCACGACGTTGGTCGGATTCAAGGCGGCTTCGCGGTAGCCGTACTCGGGGAAGCGCTTCTGCACCGCCTCCATGACCTTGTCGGCGGCATAGGAGGGTATGCCCATCATGAGCAGGTCCTCGCCTTCCACTGTTTCGCGCAGATTTGGGCCGACCTCGTTGACCGCCCAGGTGCGCGCCGACAGAATGGTCTCCATCAGCACTCTCGCGTTGGACAGTACTTCGTCGCGGGCGTTTTCATTGAGCTGCTTGTAGGAGAGATAACCGGTAGCCCCTAGCCCCAAGCCGAACACCAGCACCAGCATCGAATTGAATTTTCCCCTCAACTTCATGTAGCGTCTCCGGTGGATTCCTCAGGCCCGAAGAATACCATGAGGTATGTGAGGTTTTCGGCCGCGTTTGATGAAAACGGCCGCGGAATCAACTGTCGCGTCGCGTTACGGCGATGTGCGCCTCAGTTAATATGGCTATAATTGCGAGAATTATCAGAAATACAACGTGACTCGGGGGAGTGTGTGATCGCCAATACCGGTTTTCGTCGCGCCTCGCCGAATCGGCCTGGAGGGCTGGTACACCGTGCCGTTGCAGGCTAATACCCCCATATCCACTACGGTCGTCGCATTCGATGTTTCGGGCGCAGGTGCGGCCGAAGCAGGCGTTGTCAAGCGTTTCGACGACGTCGTTGTTGTCGCCCGCGAGCTTGGTTATGTCACGCAGGACGCGGGAAGTCCCAATCTGACGTTGACCTTCGCCCCGGAGACGGAGATAGGCTCGGCCTTGCACCGGGTCGCGGGAGCAATTACCGAGTTCGATGGGTCGTCGGCACCGTTGCGGGTGCGTGCCGTGGTTCATTATGGCGTCGTCTTTCGCACCGTCTTGAAGGGGCAGATCAGCTATCTCGGCTCGGCGATTCGTTCGACGCAGAGCGCGCTGCGCCGCGCGCCGGAGAAGGGCAGCGTGATGGCGACACGCGAATTTTTCGCCTACGCGTCCACGTTGACGGGCCTGCCGTTCAGCCTGAAGTCGATCAACGGAACGGCGGCTGCCGATGGCATGAGCCAGGTGGTCTTTGCCGACATTGCGGCGGTGCGCCTGCCCGCCGAGAACGGTCTGCCGAGTGCCGATCCCGCTTTTGTCGAGTTCGTCAAACGGCGTTTGGCCGCGGACATCGGACCCTTCGCGAGCGCCCTGGTCGACCGTGCGATGCGTTCGGCGGCCATGGCGACGCAGTTGGTGACAGTCTTGAGCCCCAATATCGACGATGCAACCGCGCGCGCCAGTTTTGAACGTGATGTGTTTGGCTACGTCAAGTCGCGTGGCAAGAATTGAAGCAAGGCAGGAGGCAGGTCTTGGTTACGGTCGCTGCGTTTGACGCCCATAGGGGCAACGTCAGCTTTCGCTGAATGAATCGTTGTAGTTACGGTCGTTGCGCTTAACGCCGAAAGAACCGGGGTTAGCCTCCACTGAAACTTCGGATGCCAGAGCACGAACCATGGGTTTCTTCGGCAGTCTCTTGAATCACTCCCAACCGGAGCTAGCATGCGCCCTCCCCGAGACGCATGCCGTCGTTCGCCAGATCATTTCCGTACTAGGCTTCGATGTCGTCAGTTCTCCGGATTACGCGTCCCGACTGGTTCCGGCGCTCAATGCCGCGGTCGAGTATCTTGACGGGCAGATTGCCTCGATTCCAGGTCCATACGACATTTCCGCCGCGCATTACGCGCATAGCCCGCTGGTGAACGCGCTGTTTCCTGCGCGACAGGAAATAGCTCACGGGCTCGGGCGGAGCCGGGAGGTCAAGCAGCCCTTGGCTTTCCTTGCCGGCGCCGAGCAGAAGCAAGCGTTCGCATTGCTTGGGGCACGTCGCTGGGCGAACCCGGAACATGCCGGCGAGGCTCCGGCATTCTGCGATCACACCCTGCGCTCGCTCGCCGCGAACGAGTTCGGCGCGCGCCAGGGACTGCGTACCGCCGCGATGACGCGGCTGGTGACAGAATTCGGCGAACACGTCGATAAGCTGCGGCAGAAGGGCAGTTTGCCCCGCGCAGAGTGGAACATGGAGAACGCCGGTAGCCACCAGCCGGCGGATGCCGACAAGGGGAAGCTGGTGCTGGCCAAGGAAGAACTGCAGCCGGCAAACCTGCTGCGCGGGCTCATCGCCTGGCTGCAACGCCCGTCGGAGTACCTGCAGGTACGCGCCGCGAAGAACGGTAATGACGGCGGTAGCGATCCGGTCGATGCGCTGTCCCAATTATTGAGCCGTGATCGCCGCTGCTGGACCGCCTGCATCGTCTGTTTCCCGACCGCCGAGGGAATTGCGGCGGTCGAGAACGAAGCCCACCCGCATCGCTACATCGTGATCTGACCGGCGGTCCGCCTTGCGGGCCGCGTTTCACCCTGCTGCAGGTATCGGGAATACTGCGACTCGTTACATTTCCGTCAGTGCCAGCTCGGGAGTCAGAATGCGAAACAGGCCGCGCAGCCGGTCGCGCCGCGCCAGTCGCAGCAAGGCCTTGTCTGCCGTCACCAGCCAGTCGGCGGCGCTGTCGCGGGCCAGTTCGAGAAACTTCTGGTCATCGCGGTCGGCGCAGCGCGGCAGGGTTACGACGGCGCCGGGTAGCGGCCCGGCAGGGCGCGTGACAACGGCATCGTAGACGGCCAGCGCGTCTTGCTGCCGCTCGTCGGACAGCGCGAACAGGGGGTAGCCCAGCACGCGGCGAAACTCCTCGAAACAGGCGTCATTGGTGATCGCCTGCCACTCGCCACTTTCGATCCTGGCTCGCAGCGGTGCGAAGCGGCTGTCGTCGAACACGTAGAGCGAGACCAGCACATTGGTGTCGAGCACCACCCGCCGCGGCCTGGCTGTCAAAAAAACAGGCGCGGAGTCTTGCGACCCGGCGCCCGTTGCGTGTTCCGGCGGAACAGCTGTCACTTCGTCTTTTTCTGCGTGTCGAGGCGGAACTTGACGAAGGAGCCGGGGGCATCTTCCAGCGGCTTGAACTTGCCCTTGGACGGATGGCGGGCCGGCACCTTGTCGGCGTTGAGCTTGGTGATCCACTTCTGCCAGTCGGTCCACCAGGAGCCTTCGTGCTGCTTGGCGCCTTCGAACCATTCGTCCGGGGTCGCCGGGCGGGCATCGTTGGTCCAGAAGCCGTACTTGTTGGCCGACGGCGGATTGACGATGCCGGCGATGTGCCCGGAGCCGCCGAGGGCGAAGCGCACCGGGCCGCCCAGCGCGGTGGAGCCCAGATACACGCTGCGCCACGGCGCAATGTGGTCCTCGATGGTCGAGATGAAGTAGGACGGCGTCTTGACCTTGGACAGGTCGATCGGCGTGTCGAGCAGGGTGATGCCGCCCGGCTCGCGCAGCAGATTGCTCAGGTACATATTGCGCAGGTAGTAGCTGTGCATCTTGTAGGGCATGCGCGTGGAATCGGAATTCCAGTAGAGCAGGTCGAAGGGGAAGGGTTCCTTGCCCATCAGGTAGTTGTTGACCACGAAGGTCCAGATCAGGTCGTTGGAGCGCAGCATGTTGAAGGT